>Ga0208755_100231_pt1 | contig 21523 bp, 18 predicted proteins | sample LakWasMet57_HOW8_2_FD_183891 | JGI IMG/M metagenome (GOLD analysis project Ga0208755, IMG submission 183891) | Freshwater sediment methanotrophic microbial communities from Lake Washington under simulated oxygen tension - Sediment Metagenome... | ecosystem: Environmental > Aquatic > Freshwater >... | reverse complement strand
AATTGGCGTTAATATACCACGTAGCGACTGAAGCCAAAACATCCACCTTATTAATTGTGAATATTCCAAAATCATGCAAGATCAAAAAGATTTAAAAAATGCCGGGCTAAAAGCCACCTTACCACGACTTAAGGTGTTAAACCTGTTTGAAAACAGCAAAGACCGACACTTATCTGCCGAAGATATCTACAAGATTATGATTAATGCTGGTGAGGATGTCGGCTTGGCTACGGTATATCGCGTACTCACACAATTTGAGCAAGCCGGACTATTGATCAGACACCACTTTGAAAGTGGCAAAGCAGTATTTGAGCTTAACAGCGGCGGACACCACGATCACATCGTCTGTATTAAATGTGGTCGCGTTGAGGAGTTTTATGATCCGGAAATCGAGAAAAGACAAGAAAGCGCTGCGGCAAAATTAGGTTTTACCATGCAAGACCACTCACTGACCATTTACGGTGTTTGCACTAAACAACCCTGTGAGAGCAAAGACTAAAAAGGCGCCTTTATTACAGCCAACCTGCAAGTTAAACTTACCCTAACAACATTTCTTTCGCATGCTGCCTTGTTGTTTCGGTAAGTTCTATACCGCCCAACATGCGTGCAACCTCCTCAATACGACTGGTAGCACTTAATGCTGCAATAGTACTTAAGGTTTGGCCATCCACTTGCGACTTACTTACGCGCAAATGATGCTTACCAAGTGCAGCCACCTGCGGCAAGTGTGTAATTACTAACACTTGTCGCTGCTCACCCAGCTGCTTCAGCAAGTTACCCACGACTTCCGCTACGCCACCTCCAATACCAACATCGACTTCATCAAAAATCATAGTTGGAATACTGCCCTGCTGTGCGGTAACGACGCGAATCGCCAAACTGATGCGAGACAACTCACCGCCAGAAGCCACCTTACTCAAAGCGCGTGGCGCAACGCCAGCGTGTCCGGCCACCAAAAACTCAACCTGCTCCAACCCGTTAACACTCGGCGCAACAGGCGTTAACGCTACAGAAAACTGACCGCCACTTAAAGATAAGCGCTGCATTTCAGCAGTGATCTTTTGATGCAAGATCGCAGCAGCGGCAGTCCTGCCTGCACTTAAACTTTCAGCTAACTTTGTATATTCACTAAATGCCAAACGCTCTTGCTCAGCAAGCGCACCATCGTCCGCAAAATTAGACAGCTCGGCCATTCTCGACTGCCAACCCTGAAGCAATGCGGGTAAATCTTCTACCCGCGACCTGTACTTACGAGCAGCAGCATGTATAGACTGTATTCTTGCATCCACCTCACTCAAACGTGCGGGATCCAGCTCCATACGCTGAATGTAGCGATTTAAAGAGCGGCTCGCTTCTTGCAGTTGAATTACGCCAGAACCAAGCGACTCAGAAACTTCGGCTAAACTGGCATCGTATGTCTGCATGTTTTGCAGTTGATGCTGCACTTGTGCTAATAAATTCAGCGCAGATAACTCCCCCTCGCTCAGCAGATCCAAGCAAGTTTCTCCGCTGGTAATTAAACTGGCTCCATTTGACAGTAGCAAATGCTCATGCTGTAGCGCTTCCCACTCTTGCGAATCAAACGCTAGTGCCGAGAGCTCACGTACGTTATCTCGCAATATTGCCAACTCATCGGCATAGGCTTCAGCATTTTTTTCCAACTCCAAGCGCAAGCCATGCAGGTGATACCAGCGCTTGTAATGTTCGGACACATTTTTTGCCACTTCTAATAAGCCGCCAAATTCATCTAAAACTTGACGCTGTGTAGCTGACTTCAGCAATGAGTGATGTGCATTCTGACTATAAATATCTACCAAAAACTCGCCCAGATCTTTAAGCTGCTGCATGGTTGCTGGGCTGCCATTAATAAAGGCGCGTGAGCGACCATCTGCGTAGATAACACGACGCAGCAGCAGTTCAGGCTCATCCTGTGCAATTTCCTGCTCAGCCAGCCAGCTTAGCGCCTCAACATTATTGGCCAATGAAAAACATGCACTAATCTCGGCTTTATCGCAGCCGGCACGCGTAATACCGCCTTCGCCACGCGCGCCCAGGGCCAGAGACAATGCGTCAATCAGAATAGATTTACCTGCGCCAGTTTCGCCCGTCAACACCGTAAACCCAGACTGAAAATCCAGGTCAAGCTGATCAACAATGACGAAATCGCGAATTGAAAGTGTTTGTAGCATAATTCAATTAGTCCATTTTATTGCCATATCAAAATGACAAGGCTTAGAGCAGTGCAGTAGATTGAGAACAGCGCATATATCACGAATACAACAAGATCATTCAACTGTTGCTGTAGACCATCGCACATCGCTATTGCATGACATTTGTCTGAGAGACATGACACCAGCAAGTCTATGGAAATAAGTAGTCATCAACCCCAGTTGAGTTTATTTCTGAGCATATCAAAGTAGCAGTACTCTACAGGATGTAACAGTGAGATTGTTTTCTCTGCACGGCGTACTACAATTTTATCGCCCACTTCCAAACCTAGTTGGAACTGACCATCAAAGCTTAACTGCGCCTCATCAAAATGCACCACGGTAACCACGATATTGCTTGCACTATTCACCGCGATTGGGCGGTTACTCAGCGTATGCGGACAGATTGGCACCAGTGAGATTGCTTCTAAATTAGGGTGTAAAATCGGGCCGCCTGCAGACAAGGCATAAGCGGTGGCGCCAGTTGGTGTGCTGATAATCAGGCCATCACTGCGCTGCTTGTAAACAAACTTGCCATCGATTTCGATTTCCAGCTCAATCAAGCGCAAGCCACTTTTAATCACCACATCATTCAAGGCATGGCTGCTATAAATAATCTGATTATCTCTCACTACATCGGTAGATAACAGCATGCGCGGCTCTTTAATGGAGTCTCCCGCAAGGATGCGGTCAATCTCAACCAGCATATCTTCTGCGCGCAAATCGGTTAAAAAACCAAAACGGCCACGATTGATGCCCACTAAAGGAACATCAGCGTCGATTAAGCTACGAGCAACGCTGAGCATGGTGCCATCGCCGCCCATCACGATTGCAAGATCGGCAACCTGACCGATTTCGCCTATCGCCAGTGTTTGGTAGTCGGCAAGCTGAGCATGGTGTGCGGTATTTTCCTCAATCCACACCTCGTAGCTTTTAGCGGATAGATGTCGAGCTAAATCAGCTAAATCTGCCTGCATCAACTGTAAAGCCGACACATTCATATATTTGCCAATAAGCGCTATTTTTTTAAAGTTTGTCTGCACGGCAGAATTAAAACATAGTCATGAAATCTTAGCAAAGCGAAAACAATACATAGCATGCAATAAATATCATCCACCCCTACATTTTTTGCGTCATAATAGCCTGTTAGCCGCATAGCGGCATGCCAAGACTAGTGAATTAAACATAGTAAACAATAAGTTAGCCAAATAAACCATAAGAAAACCGTACTGGCGTATTTTTTGCTTATACACCCCAATCTAACATTATCTAAATAACAAAATATAATATGACGGCTTCAAATCAAACCAACATACTGAAAACATATTTCTTACTCACTTACGTTGCAGTGCTATTTCTCGTTTCTGACTCAATGCCTGTCACAAGCATTTTTCAGGATGGCTTATTGCCTTTTGGCTTTATGCTGATTACATGGTTGCTGTATGGCTTATATTACTTGTTGCCAGCCATTGCCATTACCGCGCTGGTCAGATTCTGCAGTAAAAACACCAGCGCCGTGTACATCACGGCGATTATTATGGGTGGCATTACTACGTTGCTGATGTATGCAAACGCTAAGCTATTTTCGCTTTATGGCATGTTCTTTAATGGATTCATTTTCAATCTGGTCAGTACACCCGGTGGTATTGAGTCTTTAGGTGGCAGTAGTGCCTCTGATTTAGGCTTTGCATTGATTACCTTGGGCTTTATCAGCTTGCAAGGCGCCATGTTATGGTTAGCACACCGTCTGTACGTAAAAAAAGCAGCACCACAGCTATCATTCAAGTTTCTACCTGCCACCGCACTCATTGCCACAGTACTGGTGCATATGGGCTTTGCGTTAGACAGTTACACCACAAATCAATTAAACGTAGTTGCACAGGCTATTCCGTTTTACCAAACTGTATCGGCTAGAGGTTTCTTTAAAAGCCTTGGATTTACCACGCAGCGCGAAGCCAAGATTAAACTAAAGGGCAAACTCAATTACCCACTTAACCCAATCCAATTCAAGCAACCTGCCAAGCCATACAATATTATTTGGCTCACTTCTGAATCCTGGCGCGCAGATACTCTCAACGAAAAAATCATGCCTAACAGCTGGGAGTTTGCAAAAGGCGCGGCTAGATTCACACGCAACTATAGCACCGGCAATGGTACACGCATGGGCGTATTTGGCATGTTTACCGCCATGCCTGGAAACTATTGGTTTCCCTTTTTAGAAGAGCGCCGCGGTGCTGCGATTATTGATGTGTTGGAACAACAGCAGTACCAAATGAGCTTTTATACCAGCGCCAAATTTTCTTACCCAGAATTTGATAAGACTATTTTTGCACACGTTCCAACCAGTCAGTTGCACGATAACAACAAAGGCGCGAGCGGTTGGGAAAATGACCGTAACAATGTCACAAGCTTGCTGTCATTTATTGATAACAGAGACAAAACCAAACCATTCTTCACTTTTATGTTTTTTGAGTCACCGCACGCGCGCTATTACTTCCCGCCTGAAAGTGTCATTGCAACGCCATACCGTGACGACCTTAATTACGCGACCTTAAGTAAAACGGCATTACGTAACGACATTGTCCCGATTAAAAATCGCTACATCAACTCTGTGCATCACTTAGATATGCAATACGGCCGTATCTTTGACTACCTCAAACAACACCAGCTATTAGATAACACCATTGTTATCCTGGTTGGCGATCACGGCGAAGAGTTTATGGAGCATGGCTTCTGGGGGCATAATTCAACTTTTGTAGACCAACAGGTACGCACGCCACTCGTTATTTACAAACCAAACTCAGCGCCACTAGTGAGTGACCAAATGACCAGTCATATGGATATCGTACCCACCATCATGCCATTACTGGGTGTTAGCAACCCAAGCAGTGATTACGCGACCGGCTACAACTTGCTGGCTGGCGAAAAACGTAACCATACTTATGTCTCAGATTGGGATAAAGTCACTTACGTGGATGATGAAGTTAAAATCACCCAGCCTGTGAATGCAAAAAGCTTTGCCCTCATGACGGCTAGCCGAGGGGATGACACAGCACTTCCTCATGCTGAACGCAAAACCCTATTGCAAACAAAACAGCCTGCCATGCTGCAACTCGTGCAAGACTTAAGCAAGTTCTTCAAGAAAAAAGATGCTAAAACACCAGCACCGCCCCGATAACATTGCCTTATCAGGCTAACTAACCGATAATTTGCGCATGAGCTCCAGTATAGACAAACGTGCGCAAATTTTACTCAAAACCCTGGTTGAGCATTACATCAGTGATGGTCAACCTATTGGGTCTCGTACCTTATTGCAACACTCAGGCCTAGATGTCAGCCCTGCAACCATTCGCAATGTCATGAGCGATTTAGAGCAGCTCGGATTCATCGCAAGCCCCCATACTTCAGCAGGCCGCATTCCTACACAAAAGGGCTATCGTTTATTTGTAGATTCACTGCTTACTGTGAAGCCACTAGACTCTCAAATCGTACATCAGCTTAAAAGTGGCTTAGCATCGCCCAATCCAAGCGAGCTGATTACCAATGCGGCCGATATGCTCTCGCAACTCACCCAGTTTGCTGGTGTAGTCATGACGCCCAAACACAAGCGCATTGCATTTAAACATCTAGAGTTTTTAACGCTTTCCGATAAAAGAATACTCGTCATTATTGTTACCAGTGATGGCAACGTACAAAACCGCATTATTCTCACCGAAAAAGCATTCAGCACCAGTGAACTGACACAAGCAGGTAACTACTTTAACGCGCACTTTTCCGGACATACGTTTGAAGAAGTGAAACAAAAGCTGCATGCAGAGCTCCAGCAGATGCAAAATGATATGAATCAACTGATGTCAGCGGCACTAGAGGCAAGTAGCAAAAAGGGAGATGAGGATGGTGTGGTGATTGCAGGAGAGCGCAATTTACTACAAGTAGATGACCTCTCCACCAACGTTGCAAGCTTACGCAAATTATTTGAAATTTTTGAACGCCGCACTAGCCTGATGCAGTTATTGGACAACAGCCAACGTGCAGATGGTATACAAATCTTCATCGGTGGCGAAAGTGGTTACTTACCCCTAGACGAATGCAGCATGATTACCGCACCGTACGAAGCAGATGGGCAGGTTGTGGGTACACTAGGCGTGATTGGCCCTACGCGCATGGCATATGAACGCGTGATTCCTATTGTAGACATCACCGCCAAACTACTGTCAAATGCACTTTCATCCAACTAGCGTGTCGCATACAAAGCATTAACACAACCATTTACACTAAAAGACTGGCAACATGGCATATTACAACCCTGAACCAAAATACGAGCACGGCGACCAACTGAAAGTAGGGATTCTACTGGCAAACCTTGGCACGCCAGACGCACCCACAGCACAAGCATTGCGTCCTTATCTACGTCAGTTTTTAAGTGACCGCCGTATCGTAGAAATTCCGCGCCTAGTTTGGTGGTTTATTTTAAACTGCATTATTTTGGCCATCAGGCCTAAAAAATCCGCTGAGAAATACGCAAGCGTGTGGACCAGTGAGGGCTCACCTTTGCTAGTTCATGCAAAAAAGCAAACGCTGCTATTACGCGGCTTTTTAGCACAAAAAATCCAGTCACCGTTTACCGTGGAATTAGGGATGAGCTACGGCAACCCTTCTATGGAAAGCGCCATACAGAAACTAAAAGCACAGCACTGCGACCGCATACTGGTATTTCCGCTTTACCCACAGTACGCAGCGAGTAGCACCGCCAGTGCATTAGATGCAGTTTGGCGTGTACTACTTAAAACCCGCAACATGCCGGCGATCCGCACCATCAAGCACTATCATGACCACCCCGCTTACATTGAGGCGTTGGCACAAAGTGTACGTGAACACTGGCGCATCAATGGCAAGCCCAATAAATTAGTCATGAGCTTTCATGGCGTACCTAAGTTTCATTTACTCAAAGGCGACATGTACCACTGCGAATGTCACAAAACCGCACGACTGCTCGCAAATGAATTGAGCCTTAATCAAGACGAGTACACCATCGCATTCCAGTCAAGATTCGGTAAGCAAGAGTGGCTAAAACCATACTTAGCCAATTTATTAGAATCTTTAGGCAAAGCCAAGGTCAGTCGTATTGATGTTATCTGCCCTGGTTTTTCCAGTGACTGCTTAGAAACACTGGAAGAAATCGCCATGGAAGGCAAGCATATATTCCAAAGCAACGGTGGTGGCGAATACCACTATATCCCAGCCCTCAACGAAAATGAGGCATGGATACACGCGATGACTACGATCGCGCTGGAAAACCTACACGGCTGGGTGAGTACTGATTGGGATGCGGACACAGCCAAAAAAGAAGCAGAAATGACAAAATTAAGGGCTCAAGGTTTAGCCAACAATTAATAAGCGTTATACTGAACGCTTTACAACTTCAAAAACGCTGCTTATTTTTGTGGCGTAATAATGATTTAGGTACTGAGCAATGATTGTAATTACTGGCGGCGCTGGCATGATAGGCTCTATCATCGCATGGCATCTAAATACCAAACTTCAGCGTGATGATTTAGTCATCGTAGACCGCATCACGCACGAAGAACAATGGCAAAATCTGGCGCATCGCCATTATGCGCATTATCTTGATAAAGATCAGCTTATGCCTTGGCTGGAAGGCCGCACCGACATTGAAGCCGTTATTCACATGGGCGCGATTAGTGCGACTACTGAGCGCGACTTTAATAAATTGGTCGAGACAAACATCCAGTACTCCCAAAACTTATGGACATGGTGTGCCAGCCAACAAGTGCCGTTTTTCTATGCAAGCTCAGCCGCGACATATGGTGACGGCAACCTAGGCTATGATGATGCCAGCATAGATAATCTGAGACCACTCAACGGTTACGGCTATTCCAAACACTTTTTTGACCAATGGGCATTGCGTCAAGTGAGTAAAAACCTACCCACACCACCGTCATGGGCTGGCTTCAAGTTCTTTAATGTGTATGGCCCCAACGAATACCATAAAGAGCGCATGGCGAGCGTGGCCTTTCATACCTTTAACCAATTCAGTGCAACTGGTACTATGAAGCTGTTTAAAGGTACTAAGACTGGGGTTGAAGACGGCATGCAAATGCGCGATTTTGTCTATGTCAAAGATGCTGCCGCGGTAGTGAATCACTTTGTGACTTCGGCCTTATCTAAAAAAGACGTGCCTAATGGTATATATAACATCGGCACAGGCCATGCTAGAAGCTTTAAAGATTTAGCCACCAGTGTCATGCAAGGCATGCAACGTGAGCCACACATTACCTATGTGGATATGCCTCAAGACTTACAGGGTAAATATCAATACTTTACCGAGGCAGTGATGCATAAGTTAGCAAGCACCGGTTACACCCAACCCTTCCACAGCCTTGAGGATGGTGTGCGCGACTACGTACAGAACTACTTAATGCAAGAGGATAAATACTGCTAATGAAGTATGTTAACTACCTAAAAGACGAACACGCCGCCCATATGGCGATGTTTAATGCACTGGAGCCACTGTTTCCACTCATCAGCGATGTCGGTATCGCTATGCAAAACGCCATTAAAAATGGTGGGAAAATTTTACTGATGGGCAATGGCGGTAGCGCCGCCGATAGCCAGCACATTGCAGCCGAAATTGTGGGCAGATTTAAAAAAGAACGCAAAGGTATGCCGGCAATCGCGCTCACAACAGACACCTCCATCCTCACCTCTGTTGGTAACGACTATGGCTACCACTATATTTTTGCAAGGCAGATTGAAGCATTATGCCGGCCGGAAGACCTAGTAATCGGGCTTACCACCAGCGGCAATAGTGCAAATGTAGTAAGTGCAATTGAGGCCGCTAATGCGATTGGTGCCACAACGGTAGGCTTAACCGGCGGCACAGGTGGCAAACTGAATGAGCTATGTACATACAATATAGTGATTCCATCCAGCGTAACCGCGCGAATCCAAGAAGCGCATATTTTTGTCGGGCATTCTCTCTGCGAAATTTTAGAGTCTGCTTAAAGCGATGGATTGAGACTAGTGCGCTCAATCCTCGTCTCCAACACATCAAATGCCGATTTTCGTCGGCATGACAAAATGCATATCATATTCTTAGATGTATAATCTCTTCCACCATGACCCAGCAAAAACTTCTAGACACAGTTAAACATTTTGGCAACTTCAGTGAACACGCACTTGTGATTGGTGATGTCATGCTCGACCGCTATTTAATGGGCGAAGTGAACCGCATCTCTCCAGAGGCACCCGTACCCGTTGTACTCATCAAATCACAACAGGACAGAGCCGGCGGTGCTGCAAATGTTGCAGCAAACTTGTCACAGCTTGGCATCAATACGCGAGTTATTGGCTGTGTAGGCACCGATATCGAAGCCGACATTCTGCTTAACTTAATGACAGCAACCAATATCAATGTTGAGCATGTGATTCGCTCCAAGCAACGCCCTACCGTAGCTAAAACGCGTATTTTGGGCGGGCATCAGCAAATGATGCGGCTAGATCAGGAAGACAACACAACCTTTAGTGCAGAAGAAAACGCACAGCTATTAGACGCAATCAATGCAGAAATTGCACGCAAGCCAGCCGTAGTCATTTTATCTGACTATGCAAAAGGCCTACTAAGTACAGAGATTTGCCAGCAGTTGATTGCACAATGTCATACACACGGCATCACCGTGTTGGTTGACCCTAAAGGCCATGATTACTCTAAATACCGAGGTGCGACTGCCCTAACCCCTAATAAAAAAGAAACGGCTGAAGCTTGCGGTACATCCATCCATGATGCCAGTCTAATTGAGAAAGCCACAACGCTTAAGAACACGCTAAACCTAGAGTTTTTGGTGGTGACACGCGGCGAAGAAGGCATTTCACTGATTGATGCAGATAGCCACTTATTACCGGCTACCGCCAAACAAGTGTTTGATGTATCTGGTGCGGGCGACACTGTGATTGCCACGCTGGCTGCTGGCTTAATCCACGAGCTTAGCCCATTAGAGGCACTGCAGCTTGCCAATATTGCAGCAGGTGTAGTGGTTGGCAAAGTAGGTACAGTACCGATTAACCGCGATGAGCTAATTGAGGCGCTAGCCAGTGAGCAGTCTTCTGAGCAAGCGCATAAAGTATGTGACTTGCCTCACCTCATGCAAAAAGTAGAGGCTTGGAAAAAAGCCGCGCAAAAAATCGTGTTCACTAACGGTTGTTTTGATTTACTGCATGCTGGCCATGTAACTTATTTAGAAGCGGCAAAAAAACGTGGGGACAAACTGATTTTAGGCTTAAACACCGACCGCTCTGTCAGCGCACTGAAGGGACCAACCCGCCCAGTGGTGCATGAAAATGATCGCGCACGCGTACTTGCGGCGCTGGAGTCCGTGGACGCCGTTATTTTGTTCGATGAAGACACACCCCTGAATTTAATTAACGCAGTGAAACCCGCTGTCATTGCCAAGGGCAGTGACTATACAGCAGACCAAGTAGTGGGCGGCAAAGAAGTAGAGTCATGGGGCGGTGAGATTGCGTTAATTGACTTAGTGGCAGGACGCAGCACCAGCAACATCATTAAAAAACTTGAGAGTTAATACTGTACTAAAATGTCAGCTGAAAAAATCTTGATTCTCGGCCCATCCTGGGTGGGCGACATGGTGCTTGCACACAGCCTATTTCAAACGCTTAAAACCCAACGCCCTAATGCCATTATTGATGTAGCCGCGCCAGCATGGACACTACCATTAATCGCGCGCATGCCTGAAATTAACCGTGGCATTGCATTACCATTCAAGCATGGTCAGTTAGCGTTACTAGACCGCGTAAAGTTTGGCCTATCCCTTAAAGAACAAAGCTATACCCAGTCGATCACCCTGGTTAACTCGTTAAAGTCAGCAATTTTACCTTTGGCTGCAGGCATTCCACAGCGTACCGGTTTTTTGGGCGAATGCCGTTATGGTTTACTCAATGACATCCGTCCACTAGATAAAGCCAAACTACCACGCACCGTGGATAGATTTGTCGCTTTAAGCGCAGATAAAAATCAAGCACCGATGGAGAACAACGCCAGCATTCCTAATCCGCGTCTGATTGCCGACCGTAACAATGCACTGCAGGCTTTGTCTAAACTAGGACAGAATGCACCCACGACAAAGGTGCTGGGGCTATGCCCGGGTGCAGAATACGGCGAGGCAAAACGATGGCCAGCCGAATATTATGCAGAGGTCGCCAATGCGGCATTAAGCCACGGCTGGCAGGTATGGTTGTTTGGCTCAGATAAAGATCTGCCTGTCACTCAAGAAATCAATCAGCTTACAAGCAACCGCTGCCTGGATTTAGGCGGCAAAACAAAATTGGGTGACGCCATTGATTTAATGTCGCTTTGCGACACGGTCATCAGCAACGATTCAGGTTTAATGCATGTTGCCGCGGCACTTGATAAAAAAGTGATTGCGATTTATGGCTCAAGCGACCCGCACCATACCCCGCCTATGCACCCAGAAGCAGTAGTCGCATATTTGGGGCTAAGCTGCAGCCCCTGCTTTAAACGTGTGTGCCCGTTAACTGGGCCTGATGCACATCTTGCTTGTTTAAAACGGTTAACACCGCCATCCATTATTCAAGATATTAAGTTTTTAGCGTAGCAAAATGCAAAAGATTACAGCGGTCATTCAACAATTAAGTGATAAAAAATTCATTTTATTGATGTCGTTTTTAGCGGTCATCACGGCTTGGCGCATCCTGTACATTCAGCATGGCTGGATCAACGTAGACTCTTTGCTCTATTTTGAGTCTGCCAGGTTATTTTCGATCGGTGAGTTTAAACAAGGGGTTGCAGTATTTAACTGGCCGCTGTACTCGCTATTGATTAGCGCAGTGCATAGCATCACAGGACTCAGTATCCACACCTCAGCGCAAGTGCTGGATGTTGTATTTTTTGCGATTAGCACTTTTAGCTTCAGCTATCTGATTAAACTGGCTGGTGGTAACAAATTAACCATTGCTTGCGGTGTATTTCTGCTACTAAGCACACCTTATATTGTTGGTGATGTGTTGCCCATGCTGCTTCGTGATCAAGGCTTTTGGGCAGCTTTATTAACCAGCTTGGTATTTTTTGTGCAGTATTATCGTACCCAGAAAATCAGCGACGCCTTGCTCTGGCAGGTATTAACCATCGTTGCCATGCTGTTCAGAATTGAAGGCATTACTTTTCTGATTGGCCTACCATTCATCTTATGGCTACGCCACGACCTCAGCTTTAAACAAAAGCTTAGGCAGTACTTATTAATCAACAGTATATCTATACTAGCGGCGCTATGTATGCTGGCGATGCTACTACTGTCATCTTCAGTCACGCTTAGTGATTTTGGCCGCATCAAAGAGGTTATATCTCTGGCATCGGATGTTTCTCATGCATTTAACCTAAAAGCGGCGATGATGGGGAATGTGCTTGGCAGCTATTTTGAAGACTATGGCCTCATGGCTTTAGTCGCTGGCCTGCTCAGCATTTTGCTATTAAAAGTTGCCAGCATCATCAGCTGGCCAGTGATTGCACTTTATGCGCTCAATCGCAATGCACTCAATCACACGCAGCAAACCTCACTGGCGCTCCCGCTACAAGCCGATACACGTATTATTCTTTACAGTGTAAGCGCAATTAGCATTATCAACGCTAGTGCCAGCATGGCTAGAGTGTTTGTATTATCCAATAGGTACATCGTTACCATAGGATTTATCGCGCTTATTTTTGCAGCATTTTGCCTAGCGTCGCTCATAAGTAAGTTGCGTACCAACACATTTAATCGCCCATGGCAAAAGTGGCTTACCATCGCCTTAATCGTTATTTTTAGCGCATCCTATATCAAGAACACCTTGCCTAAAAAGGCAGGTTACACTTTTGAGAAAGACGCAGTTGCTTATGTAAAGCAAAAAAATATTACGAACGATAGAATATTCTTCGTGACAGACAAAACTGTTTTTTATGCAGGGGCTAACTTTAATGGCCGCCACTCGGACCACTGGCAACTTACGTTGGATGCAATCAAAAATGGCTCTATCTATCACTATGACTACTTGATGCTTTATGCTGAAGCCGATGAAAACACGCATGAGCAACAAAAGATAATCAGTGAGCAATTAAGCCAGTATCGATTAGAAAAAGAGTTTTACGGCGTTAATCAAAAAAAGAAGATTATGCTTTATGTTAAGCAGTAACAGGCCTTCAAGACAATGAACAAGCTCACATCTATTTTTCGTCGTTTACGATTAGGTGAAAAATTCAAACACCAGTATAGCTGCCACCCTGATTTTGACATTAAACGTGGTACAGACCGCTGCACCATTATCTGGAAAGGCAAAGCAATTGCTGACATTGCGTTTGCACACACTTTACGCCATCAATATACAGGTGCATGCTTTACTGTTGCTACAGGACCCTCATTAGCCGATGTAAACCTCAAACAGCTCGCTGCTTTTGAGACCATCAGCCTAAACTGTGCTATCAAAAAATTTAAAGATGCTGACTTAAATCCAACGCACTGCATTATTGTGGATCGCCGAGTATTTGAAAATCAATGGGCATGCGTTAGAGACTCGATCTTATCTGGTGCAAACTGCTTTTTTTCATACGTGGGCTTATCTAGAATATGTGAGAGAGAGCCGGAACTACTCCAGCATGGCAATATTTTCCTCATCGAATCCATCTCAAGAAAGTTTGGCGTGCCTCGTATCAGCAAAACCGATTTGCTGAAAGAAGCTGCAAACGATGCTGAAATATTTTTAGATGCAAAATTTCCAGAACTATGCAGGGCAGTTGGCTATAGCACCAACCTGAAAAAAGGCCTATTTTCGGGTAAAACGGTCGCTACTTGGGCAACACAGCTAGCGCCTGCGTTAGGATATCAACAGAATTTCATTATCGGCATGGATTTAGGCGGTACCGGTAAAAAACATTTTTACGCTGACGGTAACCATGCGCCACCTGACTTTATGCGTGACTACGAACCATATATACGCGTTTGCTTTGAACAAGCCAAACGTGCAAGTCTGGCAATTGGATTTGAGGTTTATAATCTGTCAAAAGATAGTACACTACCGCATGAGATTATTCCGAAAATAACGATAGAACAAGCACTAGATCTGGCTACAGTACATCATCAAAAATAACTATTAAATTGCACCAGCACACAATATGAAAATTATCATTCCGCTACAAACCTGCTCTACACGTATTCCGTTAAAAAACATTCGTCCTTTTTATAATGACGATTCTTTGTTTGATATCAAGGCAAAACAGATTTTAGAGTTTGAATCGGCAGACAATGTCTATGTGTCTTCAGAAGATGAAGAAAAAGTGCGTCCGTTATGCGAGAAATACGGCTTTCATTTTATGCTGAGAGACCCGTCTTTAACCGGCAATAAAATCTATCAGCCAGACTTGGTTAAAGCACTTACCGAACCACTGCCGGGCGATGATGACATCATGTGGATACAAGTCACATCACCGCTATTTAACCAGTTTAAAGTGGCGCTGGCAGAGTGGAAGAAGGTGCGCGATGATTATGACTCATTAGTGGCAGTCAAACCGTTTAAAGGCCACTTACTTGACGAAAAAGGCAACCCAGTCAACTATAGCTTTGGCTACTGGCATAAGGTATCGCAAGACTTACCTAAGCTTTACTCGGTGCTGTGGAGTTTATTTATCTTAAAACGCACGACGGTTAATCGTTTTAATTACCACATAGGCGTCAACCCTTATCTATTTGCTTCTGACAATATGGTCGTTGATATTGATTACCATGAAGACTTTGAGCTTGCACGCCATATCTATACCAAGATACATGGCAATAACGACTAACAGCGATTAGCCGCACTACCCAACAAGCCATCTCAAGAAACTGAATATGAACTTACTTTTTTTAAATACATTTGCTGTATTAATCTAGACTCGCGTCCTGACCGCTGGGACGGTATGCAAGCCCAGTTTAACAAAGTCAACATCGTGGATGCACAAAGGTTTTCTGCGGTGTCATTTGAAAAACTCCAGGATAACGCTCCCCCAGCAAGCTTTAAAGACAAGATTATCGATGGCACGCCACAGGTCAGCCAAACTGTCACAGAATCATGTAAAAGCTTGCTAGCAAAGCCAGCAGCAGCCTACCATGCACCTAATAAGGTCAGCGACTCTAGCAGAATGGCAGAAGCAGTGATGCATTTTGCCTCTTACATTCAAGTGGGCGAGTCAGTTAAGCGGCCTGACATTTACTACCAAAACAATGTCGCCAACACGCTTAACCTGCTAAATGTGATGTTGAAGCACGATGTCAAAAAATTCATTTTTTCATCTACGGCAGCAATCTTTGGAGAGCCTAACGCTGTACCTATAGATGAACTGCACCCTAAGCAACCCGTGAACCCTTACGGCAAGTCTAAATGGATCATAGAGCAAGTATTAGCCGATTACGACTTGGCGTTTGGATTAAAGTCAATCTGCCTGCGTTACTTTAATGCAGCAGGGGCCGATCCAGAAGGTCAGCTTGGCGAGCGCCATGATCCTGAAACACATCTCATCCCTCTGCTACTGCAAGTTGCCTCAGGACGTAAACCTGATATACATGTATTTGGCAGGGATTATGATACGGACGATGGTACTTGTGTTCGAGATTACATTCACGTTGTGGATTTATGCAAAGCGCATTTGCTCGCCTTGCAGTATTTAGAAAAACAACAGCAAAGCAACCAGTTTAATCTAGGCAATGGTAAAGGCTTTTCAGTACAGGAAGTTATTAACACCGTACAGAAGGTCACAGGAAAACCTATCCACATCATCAATAGCGCACGTCGCGATGGTGACCCTGCACGCCTGATTGCTGACGCTACACGCGCACAACGTGAGCTAGGCTGGAGCCCGAACCTTTCCAGCCTAGAGACAATAGTGCAGCACGCATGGCGCTGGGAACAAAGAATTACTGGCACATATCCTTGATTGCCTCTAACGCTAGGATATGATGTTGTGCGCAAAAACTTTGCCAGTCTTTCACCTCGGTCCAGCCGCTTAGAAAAACAAAATCCAAGCCCGCACGTGTTGCTGCTTCAAAGTCATACTTACTATCACCGATAAATAATGCGGGGAATTGCAAATTACCATTTTCTTTTTCGCGGGCAAGTACCGTATCTTTATTATCCGGGCTACCAAACAAGCCGCCATCAAAATATTTAGCTAAATCGCGCTTAGCAAATAAGGTACGTATCTCCTGCTGGTCGCCGCCAGACAATATCATCCAGTTAGCTTGCGGTGAGGCGGCACGCAGCGCAGGCAACCCCTCTGCAACTGCACATTCCATCAACACAACTTCAAGTTCGCGCGCAAACTCATCTAACAACACCTGCACCGCCTCCTTTGTGGCGGGCTGATGCAGCACTTCACGCAAGTACCAGTCAAATTTATGATAGCGCGAAATGCCACCTAGCCTTACGTGGTAATCAACCAATGCCTGCGCTTGCGCATCGCTTGCCCCTAAGCTTTTAGCAGTGCGGAAATAGGCTTCGGTTTTCACCAAATTAGAATCAAGTACGACGCCATCACAGTCAAATACTATGGATTTATATTTTTTAATATCTACCTGCACACTTTATGTTCCCAATAAAAAAGGGCTTTGCACTAAAACTTAGTACAAAGCCCGATGATAGCTTGCTGATATTAAACTTGAGTGAACCTCACTCACCAGCTCATAGCATTCAGTTAAGCGGCTTTAATTGCACTCGCTTCTTTAGCTAATTTAGTAATATGCGCCCAATCGCCACGTGCTACTGCATCGGCTGGCGTTAACCATGTGCCGCCACAAACCACTACGTTAGGCAATGCCAAGAACTGTGGCGCGCTTTCAACTGTTACACCGCCAGTTGGGCAGAACTTCACATCACCGAATGGACCAGCAAAACCTTTTAATAGGTTAATGCCACCCACCGCAACCGCTGGGAATAGTTTTAAGAAGTAGTAATCATCTGCATTTGCCATCATGATTTCAGAGCCGGTAGAAACGCCTGGCAACAACGGCAAGCCGATTTTACGTGCGTATTGACCCAACTCACTGGTGTAGCCTGGGCTTACTGCAAACTGACAGCCAGCATCTTTAGAGGCTTGCGCATCTTTAAGATTACGCACTGTACCTGAACCCAAAATTGCATCTGGTACGTGTTTAGCAATTTGCTCCATACCTGCGAGTGCGCATGAAGTACGTAATGTTACTTCTAACACCTTGATACCACCTTCAAGTAGTGCTTCTGCCATTGGCACAGCATCTTCTACTCGGTTAATCACAATCACTGGAATCACTGGACCGTGATTAGCTAAATCTAATGTACTCATTTTTTCTACCTATGATATTAATTTAATTCAATCGGGTTCATGCGTAAGCATGAACCATGTGTTATAAAACTTCCCGATACTTGAACCGTTTCAAAATTAATTTAGGCAAGGCACTTGGGCGAAGACAGTACGAATAGTACGGCAAGCGAAAGTAACGCCGCATAAATTATATTTTCAAACGGTTATAACCAGGTTACGGCGCCTTCTTCGGCTGATAGTACATTTTTGCGCATACCACCAAACAACTCACGGCCAAAGCCATGCGAGTTATTGTGGCGCTTGCTATCAGAAAGCTCGGCCACTTCACGCTCTGCCCACTCATCCTCATCCACTAGCACGTTAACCATACCTACCGTTGCATTTAAGCGAATAATGTCGCCATCACGCACTTTAGCCAGTGGACCGCCCGCTGAAGCTTCTGGGCTTAAATGGATAGCAGCAGGAATCTTGCCTGATGCGCCACTCATACGACCATCAGTCACAATGGCAACCTTAAAGCCTTTATTTTGTAGCACAGCCATTGGCGGTGTTAACTTGTGTAATTCTGGCATGCCGTTGGCTTTAGGGCCTTGGAAACGCACCACAGCGACAAAGTCTTTCTCTAACTCACCACGGTCAAATGCCGCCAACAACTCTTCTTGTGCGTCAAACACAATTGCAGGTGCTTCAATAATGTGACGGTCTTCAGGCACTGCTGAAATTTTAATCACACTGCGACCCAAGTTACCTTTTAGTAATCGTAGGCCACCTGACTCGTTAAACGGGAAAGCTGCTGTACGCACGATAGTTTCATCGCTGCTTTCTTTTGGCAGGTCTTTCCACACCACTTTGTTTTCTTCTTTGACTGGCAACTTACCGTATTCACGTAAGCCACCGTGTGCTACTGTCAGCACATCAGGGAACATGTAACCAGCATCAATCAACTCGCGAATCACAAATGCAGGGCCGCCAGCAGATTGGAACTCATTCACGTCAGCTTTACCGTTAGGGTAAACACTTGCCAGCAATGGCGTTGTTTTAGCTAAGTGGTAGAAGTCTGTCCAGTCGATAATAATGCCTGCCGCACGCGCAATCGCCACCCAGTGGATCAAGTGATTGGTTGAACCACCTGTCGCCAGCAAGGCAACCATGGCATTAACAATCACGTGCTCATCCACCATACGGCCAATCGGCGTAAAGTTTTTGTTTTTGATGTTATTTAACACCATTTTCACAGACTCACGCGTTAACAACTCGCGCAAACCTTCGTGCGGATGCACAAATGCAGCACCTGGAACATGCAAGCCCATGGCTTCCATCAACATTTGGTTACTATTAGCGGTACCGTAGAACGTACAGGTACCAGCACCGTGATATGCAGCAGACTCAGAAGCGAGCAACTCTTCGCGCCCTACTTTACCTTGCGCATATTGCTCACGCACTTTAGATTTAGTGGTGTTATCAATACCAGTGCTCATTGGGCCTGCTGGCACAAACACACAAGGCAAATGCCCGAACTGTAAGGCGCCGATTAACAGACCCGGTACGATTTTATCGCATACGCCTAGCAACAATGCAGCGTCGAACACATCATGTGAAAGCGCAATCGCTGTGCTCATGGCAATGGTATCGCGGCTAAATAATGAAAGCTCCATGCCTGGCTCACCTTGGGTAATGCCATCACACATTGCAGGCACACCGCCCGCCACCTGAACGGTAGCGCCATATTTATGGGCTTCGTCACGAATAATATCCGGGTAGTTTACATACGGCTGATGCGCTGAAAGCATTTCATTGTATGCGGTCACAATACCAATATTAGGGGCTTTTTCTACAACAACACGTAACTTATCATTAGCTGGCATCGCAGCAAAGGCATGCGCAACATTGGCGCAGCCCAATCGATCAGCACCGCGTGGTCGGTTAACAATATCATCTAAACGATTCAAATAGGCAGCACGCGTTGGGCGGCTTTTCTCAATAATACGTTCAGTAACTTCTATATGGGACTGTTTCATAATTTTAGACACTCTACTCAGATAACTGACTTAACTAGCGGAACTTAGATAATAAAAACGACTTACTAAGTAAAGACAAACTTCAACCCCGATTATCGCTAAAGTAAGGCTTATCGTCAAACAAAAGCCGCTAATTTAGCGGCCTGTTTGATATGAATTTACACTTACTTGATTGATATCAAATCATTTTTTTGTGACCAAAACATCTTCCATCATCAAATATTCCAGGTCACAGCCATAAAACATATTCAAGGCATCAGTTGGTGAACAAATCATGGGTTCGCCTCGGCGATTCAACGATGTATTCAACACCACAGGCACCCCTCGCAACTGCTCCAGATGCTCAATTAGCTCGTAATAGCGCGGGTTGGTTTCACGCGTAACGACTTGCGCACGTGCAGTGCCATCCTCATGTACCACCTCCGGAATGCGTGATTTCCAATGCTCTGCCACATCAAACGTAAAAGTCATGTAAGGCGCAGGATGCTCAGTCTGCAAAATATCTGAAGCAACACGATCTAACATACTTGGACAGAACGGACGCCAGCGCTCACGGTATTTGATTTGCGCATTGATACGGTCTGCCACGCCCGGGTAACTAGGGTCACCCAAAATACTACGGCAACCCAATGAGCGCGGACCAAACTCCATTCGGCCTTGTAACCATGCTAACGGATTACCGCTCGCCAACAGTTCGGCTGCCTTTTGTGGCGCATTTTCCACGCGCGTGAAAATAGGCTTTTCCGGGTGCGCCTCACAGGCATCAACACACTCTTCTGAGGTGAAGGCTGGGCCTAGGTATGCATGCTCCATTTTTTGGATAGAGTCACCCGCCAAGTGTGCGGCATAAGTAGCGGCGCCTAATGAGGTGCCGTTATCGCCAGATGCAGGCTGTACGAACAACTCTTTTACATGAGGCATTGCAATAATACGTTGGTTCAATTTCACATTCAGCGCTACACCGCCTGCCATCGCAATACGGCCAGTTTCCTTGATGATATCACCAAGGTAATAATCGATCATTTTCAGCGCAACGTCTTCTAACAGCGCCTGCACAGAAGCAGCATAGTGAATATAAGGATCATCAATTTCATCGCCGTGGCGCTTAGGGCCCAACCATTCAATCAGCTCTGGTGTGAAGTAATAGCCCTTGCCATTCTCTTTGTAGCGGCGTAAGCCGACCACATTCACCAGCTCGGTATTGACGCGTAAATCACCGTTCTCAAACGTGACTAACTTAGATAAATCATATTTACTCGCATCACCATACGGTGCCATGCCCATGACTTTAAACTCGCCATCTAGCATTTCAAAACCAAGGTACTCTGTAATCGCACCATACATGCCGCCTAACGAATCAGGGTCATAGAATTCTTTGATTTTATGAATTTTCCCGTTTTCACCATAGCCAAAGAATGTGGTCGCGTACTCACCTTTACCATCAATACCTACAATCGCCGTTTTTTCTTTAAAGCCGCTCAGGTGATAAGCACTAGAGGCATGCGCCAAATGGTGCTCAACTGGCACGAACTTGGCATTATTTAAACCTAAATCCGCCATAAGCTTCAAAGACTTATCACGGTTACGACGGAAACGACGGTTACCGTTAAAAATAGCGTCCAATGCACGGTCAGGTGCATACCAGTGACGCTTAGCGTAGTGCCAGCGTGCGTTTGTGCTCAAAGGGATTTCCGCGTAGGGGAAAGCGACAATATCCACGTCTTCCGCCTTAATACCAGCCTGCTTCAAGCAGAACTTGGCCGCTTCATATGGAAATTGATTTTTAGCGTGTTTATCTCTAATAAAACGCTCTTCTTCAGCTGCAGCAACAATTTTGCCATCGACCAATATAGCAGCCGAAGCATCGTGACCTAAAGCACCAGATAAACCTAATACAATCATGCGATTACTTTCAAATTATGTTCTTACGCAAATACCGTTTTTAT
>Ga0208755_100227_pt1 | contig 21913 bp, 20 predicted proteins | sample LakWasMet57_HOW8_2_FD_183891 | JGI IMG/M metagenome (GOLD analysis project Ga0208755, IMG submission 183891) | Freshwater sediment methanotrophic microbial communities from Lake Washington under simulated oxygen tension - Sediment Metagenome... | ecosystem: Environmental > Aquatic > Freshwater >... | reverse complement strand
GTTGCCTGTTTAATTGCCAACAAGAACGTATGTTAGTGCTAGTAAAATGACTTGGTGTTTATACCTGCTGGAATGTAAGAACGGCGCTTACTATGCAGGGATCACCAATGATTTAGCATCAAGGTTTTCTGCGCATGTGGCCGGTAAAGGAGCACGTTATACACGCGCCAATCCGCCTACTAAAATACTAGCTTCCAAGCCATATCCTAACCGTTCTGCTGCTAGTGTCGCTGAAGCACAATTGAAAAGTTTACCTAGACATAAAAAACTCACCTTCTTTGAAGGTGATTAATGATGGATAAAGTCGCTTTGTTAAAAGCCGTACAGGCAGCGCAAGTGGGTGATTGGGATGTAGCGCATCTAATCGCGCAAGATTACAGCGATACCACGGCAAACTGGTTACATGCTGTACTGCATAAAATTGAAGGCGATAAGTGGAATAGCAAGTATTGGTATGCACGCACCGCTGGGCGACATTATGATGATTTTGTCGATACAGCTTCAGAGCTATTAGCCATACATCAAAGTTTATTGTAGCAATCGGCTACACCTCTCACTACCGCGTAATTAAATGAAATTATCCTGTGGGTTCAGGTAGAACAGGCGTTTCCAGCCCTGCAATTCAGTTGTGATATTCGTAGGTTGGGGGATTAATGACACCACGCTGTAATGCAAATGGGGTGGTTTGCCGGTGGCATTGCCTGTGTCGCCCACTTTACCAATCCCTTCTCCTTGCGACGCCCAGCTTAAGCACCTTGTATTGATTTCTTGTAGATGGGCGTAATAGTGTATTTGCCATTGGGGGCTAAGTACAGCTACCACCTTGCCACCCATATCGATATCGCCTGTAAACACGACTAATCCACCAACGCTGGAAAGAACTGGCGTACCACTTTTTGCAAAGATATCAATGCCCTTATGTACACCCGACCTACCCCAAGGGGAGTACCAAAAGCTATGCGGGCTCCAGTCTTTAGATGTGGCGTTCTTGACAGGGATGATGCCACTCTGTTTGATATTACAGCCTGCAATGATTGCAATCAATAATATGAAGTATATCTTCTTCATTTGCTTAATTCCTTAATGTTGTTTGAGTAAACAACGACTTAATGTGAGTGGTGGCGGTATTTTGCACGCGCTAAAGTGTTGAAGTCCTAGTCCTTGTATTGTTATCAAAGGACTAGGATTTTACTGAGTGGATATCTATTATTTAATTGGTATTAGGGCTGCCGATTTGGTACCAATCAACTTTTCTAGTCACGACCATAGTGAGTGTGAGTAAGCCAAAGACTAAAAGTGTGCCCATCAGTAGTGCGTTATCTTCTGAGGCTAATATGCCGTATAAGGCACCATATAAAGTAATGAGCATGGTACTAAATACAAATCCATGCATCTTACTTTTTAGTACGTGGCTCAAGTAATAACCTAACAAAGTCACGCATGATGAGCTTGCAGCAAGGTAAGACCAAGCAAAGCCGATATGCTCTGAGAATGAAGTCAATAGTAAATAAAATAACGCCATGCTCAGGCCAACTAATGTGTATTGGGCTGGGTGGATGCGTAGTTGCTTTAGAATCTCAAAGATAAAGAACCCTGCAAACGTTAAACCGATGAACAACAAACCATATTTAGTGGCACGGTCGGCTTGGCTGTAAACGTTTATAGGCTCAACAAAGCTCACAGATAGAGATTCAATATCAACTCCTGCCATTGATTTATTTGACGTATTGGGTGCAGTATCCCAGTGTTTAGTTAATGTATTGTTAATTGCCGCTTGATTGCTGCTAGAAAGAGATGAAATCTCCCAATGGGCTTCAAACCCAGCAGGTGTGATTTTTTGTGTTGCTGCATCTGGCAAGAAACTGCCACTGAAATGCGGGTGTCTCCAGCTTGATTGCAGTGAGATTTTGTTGGTTTCAGCAATTGGAGAAAACTTGAAGTTCTCCATGCCGCGCAAGTTAAGGTTAAATTCAAATGGAATATTTTGTGCCATTTCTGCTGTAACGATGCCAACAGTTGCATGAATGCCGTTTCCTAAAGACTCAATGCCACTTCCTTGCTCAAATTTTACATCCTGCTTGTTCCATGTGACATTGGGTTGGCCTGAAATCCCACGTGTATCACTAATTCCTAATGCGATATATGCTGGTTGAAAGGTAATCCTTCCATCATCGTGTGAAGGGGTAATGTTGAGGTTAGCAGGTAACTTAAAATTGCCTTTGACCATTCCACCAAGTTGGTACATTAAAGCCTTATAGATGCCTAATTTTTTATATTCATTAGAAAATCCGCCAGTAAGCTCGATGTTTTCTGGTAGGTAATATGCTACGGATGACGCTCGCTTGCTGATGGGTTTTAATATTTTAATACCAGCGGCATTAAACTCCTCGTTGTACTCTGTGTATTCCTCGGTGTATGGCACAGCTAGTACAGGGCCAATCATGGTTTGTGTGCCAGCTGAGCTTTGTGCAATATTGCGTTTTACGTCTTCTTGCCTACTTTGACGTTCAATAATGAGCGAGTTAACGTAACTTACTGCCCACGACATAAGTATAGTGAGTAAGAAAATACCTAATACTTTAAAAATAAATGGTCTATTCATGATATGCCCCTGATGTTTTCTGGAGCTTTTAGAATAGAGGGCTAACGTGAAGTGTTAATGCGCTTGTGTGAAGCGAGTGTGAAGTGTGAGCAGCTTAGAGCGTAATCGTTGCTTTTGCACCACCGTCTGGGGTATTGCTAACGGTTAATGCGCCACCATGCAGTAGGATGACTTCTTTTACAAAATTCAAACCCAAGCCTGTACTTTTTTGGCCCGCACTAGCAGAGTGTTCGGGACGTGGTAGCGAGTAAAACTTATCAAATATTCTATCAACTGCAAATTCAGGTATGCCTGACCCTTGGTCTTTAATACTTAACACTAGGTGGTTGTGTTCTCGGTTTAATGTAATGCTAATCGTACTTTTATTTGGGCTAAAATCCAGCGCATTTTCAAGTAAGTTATTAATCGCTTGGCTTAATAAAAAGCGATCACCCTCAAACCTCCCTTCATCATTCGCGTGTAACGCAAACTGAATATCACGTTTGGATGCTTTGTCTTTGAGTAGTTGTATTTGGTCTGTGATGAGGTCTTTAATGTGTAAGGCAGTGCGGTGCACGAGTTGTTGTTGATGCTCAAGCGCAGCTAAACCCAAAATGTTTTGTATCATCTTTTGTAGGCGTTGCGATTGTGTTTGTATATTGCCTAGAAAGCGCTGTTGGTCAACTGCTGGCATGTTAGGTGACATTAATTCACTTGCAGCCTGAATCGCGGTAATTGGGCTTTTAAGCTCGTGCGTGATTTGATGAATAGCATCTTGCACATGTTGTTTACCATCTAGCTCATGGCGCATAGATTGCATTGCGTTGGCTAATTCGGCAAGTTCATCATTGCTAGAGCTTGGGTTGCTTGCTTTTTTACCTTGGGCAACATTAATGGCATAGTCTCTTAGCCGATGAATAGCGCGGGTAAAACGCCATGTAAATAGCACGCCGATGGTGAGTGATAGCACAAATAATAATAAGCCCCAGCGCATGATTTTTAGTTGCGCACGTTCAATAAATGGCAATAAAGTACGGTTAGGTTTAGCAACAGTCAGTGAGCCAATGATTTTTTTGCCATCTTTAATGGGGGCCGCAATGTACATAATGCTATCTCCATGCGCATCTCCCGCAACCACTGGGCTGGAACGTACGCCATATTTCCCACGTAGGGTGAGATAAACATCATTCCAGCGTGAGTAGTCTTGCCCTAAGGCAATGTTCGCAGAGTCGTAAATCACAATACCTTGCGTGTTCGTGATGTAAATGCGGTAATCGGTTGCGTTTTTATGCACGCCCCAAATGTTGGCAGTACTCGGGTTTGCTAAATACGCTTTGATGGCTTGAGAGAAATTACCCGATTGTATTTTCCCTGTTTTAACCTCATTGCTTGCAAGAGATGCTAATACGTTGGCTGTATCCACCAAGGTATTTTCCATGGCTTGCCGCACCCCTGGTTTAACCTCGTCTACAAAAATCGTCAGCACAAACCATGCAGCCAACCCCACAAGCAAAAAATAGCCTAGAAATATTTTCAGGCTGATTGTCATTTTAAAAGGTAGCTGCATATTAACTAAGTAAGCTATAGCCCATGCCCCGATGGGTGACTATTACATCAGACTCGGCGTTTACTTCACGCAATTTTGCGCGCAAGGTTTTAATATGCGCGTCTACGGTACGCTCTAAAGTATTCTCAGCATTTACCCACACAATATCCATCAATTGATCGCGAGAAAATACGCGTTGTGGCTGATTAATAAGTGTTTTGAGTAATAAAAATTCATAACGCGTCAGCTCTAAAAACCTGTCGTGATATTGAATCCTATTTGCTAATGCATCTATTACAAAACGAGAGGTGTTTTTTGCGGACTTAGCCAAGTCAGCACGGTTTTCAGTCCGCCGTAAAATTGCTTTTACACGAGTGACTACCTCACGTGGGCTAAATGGCTTGGTCACATAATCATCCGCGCCAATTTCTAAGCCAACAATTCGGTCAATTTCATGGTTGCGCGCAGTAAGAAACAACAGTGGAATTTGAGAATTCTCACGGATTTTTTTGCAAACATCAAAACCAGACATATCTGGTAAGCCAACATCTAACAACACAAAGTCATAGGTGTGATGATTAAGCTCAATAAGCGCATCGCTACCCAGTTGTTTATGCGTAGCCTGCATGCCCATTTCTTTAAAGGCGTAAATCAGCGTTTCCGCAATAGCAGGCTCGTCTTCAATAATTAGTACATTAAACATGTACGTATTTTAGATGAGAATCGAATTGATAGGTGGTTGCTTTGAACTTGTTATTTTAGCCCACGTAGGGCGCACTCGTTTAAAGTGCACAGCATGAGTATTGAGAAAGCGACAATGCATCAACACAAAGATACGGCGCACTGCAAGCGAGTACGCCTTACGTGAGCTAATATTGAAGCTAAACTAGGCGCGATATATCAAAGTTTGTGCTAACAATGCGAACGATATGCAGGTGAAGCTTGTCTGCACTATGTGAGTTGTTTAGATTAATTATCATCATTAAAGTCACATGCTTGGTTGTATCAAGCTATCGTTGTGCTAATCTGTTAGTGCTGTGTCATCGCTCTATGCGATGCCAAGTCTATATTAATTTCATCTAAAAATAATTCAAATAAACGCTAACTCACAAGTTAGTACGATAAAGTTGTAAAGGCCTATGGATCATAACGTCACTCTCATTAGTACTATCGCCGCCGGATTTGGCCTTGCTTTGATTTTTGGTTTTATTGCAGAGCGTTTCAAGCTGTCTGCCTTAGTGGGTTACTTAGTGGCTGGCATGTTGATTGGGCCGGCGACCCCAGGTTTTGTGGCCGATGCCCATATTGCCTCTCAATTATCAGAAATTGGCGTCATGCTGCTCATGTTTGGCGTGGGGCTGCACTTCTCCGTTGATGATTTAATGTCGGTTAAACGTATCGCTATACCGGGCGCAATTGTGCAAATGAGTATCGCTACCGTACTTGGTATGTACGTTGCCAACGCTTGGGGATGGACGTTTGGTGAAGGGCTGGTATTCGGTCTGGCATTATCTTGCGCCAGTACCGTGGTGCTGCTAAGAGCGCTCGAATCCAGAAACTTGATGCAAAGCATCAACGCTAAAATTACGATAGGCTGGTTAGTGGTGGAAGACCTGCTGACGGTGCTAGTGCTGGTCCTGTTGCCTCCGTTAGCAAGTTTATTAGGCGGTACTGCAGTAGATGGCGGCACAACCTCGATTTGGCAAACTCTGGGACTGACGCTATTGCAGGTGGCTGCATTCATCGTGATTATGTTGGTAGTCGGTAAGCGCTTGCTGCCGTGGTTGCTATGGCATGTAGCTAAAACAGGCTCACGTGAGCTTTTTACGCTGTCTGTGATCTCGGCCGCTATTGGCATTGCATACGGTGCCGCTGTGCTGTTTAGCGTTTCGTTTGCGTTGGGCGCCTTCTTTGCGGGCATGGTGATGCGTGAGTCTGAGTTTAGCCATCGTGCAGCGCAGGAGTCATTGCCGTTAAGAGATGCATTTGCAGTACTTTTCTTTGTTTCGGTGGGCATGCTGTTTCAGCCATCAATTCTGCTAACTAAGCCGTTGAGTGTGTTAGCGGTTGTTGCTGTGATTGTGGTTGGTAAGTCAATTGCCGCGATGGCGATTACGCTAGCGTTCCGTTACCCGCTTAATACGGCGCTGGTCGTGGCAGCAAGTCTGGCGCAAATTGGCGAGTTTTCTTTTATCTTGGCAGGCCTAGGTGTGTCGCTCGGTATTCTTCCGGCTGAGGGCATGAGCCTGATTCTGGCCGGTGCATTAATTTCTATCGCTATTAATCCTTTGTTGTTCTCAGCCATTAAGCCATTTAGAAAGTGGCTAGTAGGGCTGTCTAGCTTAGCGCGTGAGTTAGAGCAACGAGTTGATCCATTTGCTGAGCTACCTATGAGTACAGAGCGTAAATATTTAGAAGGGCAGGTAGTGCTTGTGGGCTACGGGCGTGTGGGCAGCAGAATCGCCAACGAGCTAAAAGAGCATAATATTCCTTTTGTGGTTGCCGAGCAGAATCGCGCTATTGTAGAAAACTTGAGGAAAAAAGGTATTCCTGCCGTTTCTGGCAATGCGTCTGAACCTGGGGTGTTAATCCAGGCGCATATTGCGAACGCCTCTATGTTAGTTGTGGCAACACCAGAGCCGATTGATGTGCGCAAGATGGTGGATACTGCGAAAGCACTTAGACCTGAAATTGAAATTGTGCTGAGGACGCATAACGAAGATGAGTCCGAATTATTGCGCAAAGATAAATTAGGCACAGTGTTTTATGGGGAAGAAGAGTTGGCGATCGGCATGTCTAAATTCGTTGTGAACCAGTTTGCACCTAAATAGCAGTGTAGGTTATTTGAAAGGTAGTTAAATCTGAGGGGCTAGTTTTGGTGAAAAACTGCCATTCAAAATATTAACGGTAGTATCCACAAAGTTGGTGGCGATTTAGTCGTATTTTGCATAGAGTTGTCATATGTAATCTATGCCGCATAGAAACAAATGATTAATTCCTTACCTTAAAATATTAGATGTTATTATTCATCTCATATGGACATCTATTTCGTCGTTAAAACTATTCACATCATCAGTTCAACAATACTATTTGGGACAGGTATTGGTATTGCTTTTTTTTTGTTCTACAGTAGGTTCACTGATAGTTTAGTTGAAAAACTATACGCAGCTAGAGCAACGGTATTCGCAGATTATCTCTTTACATTGCCGGCAGTAATTACTCAGGTATTAACTGGAGCGTGGTTAGTCAATAGAAGTGGTTATGGCTGGCTGGACTCATGGTTGCTAACTACATACGCAATATACGTATTAGCTGGCTTGTGCTGGTTGCCAGTCGTATGGATACAGATTCAACTAAGAAAAATACTTGTAAATTGTGTCGAAAGCAACGCTCAACTTCCAACGCGCTATTACAAGCTTTTTAATGTTTGGTTTATCCTAGGATGGCCTGCATTTATAGGCTTAATAGTGGTATTTTTCTTGATGGTTACAAAGCCTGTATGAATCAGCTAAATCAAGAAAGAGAAATATGGTTTGTATATGATGGCGACTGCCCATTGTGTAAAAACGCTGCGTTAGCCTTGAGAATAAAAAGGGAATACGGGGTCCTTAATCTATTAAATGCAAGAGAATCACTAGAGCATCCACTTATTCAGGAAATTAGCAAGCGAGCTTTTGATCTTGATGAAGGGATGATTATTTATGACGGTTCTCATTACTATCATGGTAAAGAAGCCTTAAGATTTATGTCGCGATATGGTGAATATAAGGGCTTATTTAACTTATTTAACTTATTTAATAAATCTTTATTTTGGTCTGACAATCTATCAAGACTAAGTTACCCCTGGATGCGTGGAGTTAGGAATCTATTAATTCGCAAAAGTAAAACTCCACGTATAGACAACTTAAATCTTAAGTCAGAGCCTATATTTAAAGGCATATTTGGTAATAGTTGGAATGAGTTGCCACCTGTCATGCATCGGCATTATTTAAATCGCCCATACTCGGATGATGTCAATACTGTTGAAGGAGTTTTAGATGTCATGTGTGCTGGGCCATTAAAGCATTTGTCGCTCCTATTTTGGGTACTAGGAGGAATTCCACCTCAAAATGAAAGTAATGTACCTGTAACAGTCAGATTTGAAAGTAGCAAAGATACAAAAGAGTTTATCTTTAAACGTGTATTTAATTTTAAGAATAGAAAACCTTATCACTTCAAATCTCGAATGATTCAGATAGTAGATAATGAAGTAATCGAAATTATGCGCTTTGGGGTTGGCTGGAGAATGACCGTGCATTGGGAAGAAGGGTATACTAAGCTAAAGCACAAAGGCTATGTTTTAAGATTATTAGGTCACTTTATTCCCATCCCCTTGACCATGCTACTTGGTGAGGGAAATGCTTGGGAAAAAGCTGTGGACGAAAGTAGCTTTGATATGCAGGTAGAAATTACGCATCCATGGTGGGGAAAAATATACGGTTATAAGGGCCGATTTTGGATGAGAGAGAATAGTTGATAAAGCGAGTCCTTATCATAGGCGGGTACGGCAACTTTGGAAGTTTTATAACTAAGGCATTAGCTCTGGATGTTGATATCCAAGTGATCGTAGCAGGACGGTCTTTAGAGAAGGCTAAGCAACTCATCTCAAACATTGAGGTCAAGAATAAACCTGAAGCTTTAATGCTAGATATTAGTCTTGATATTGCTAGCGCTTTGAATATTGTAAAGCCTAGCATAGTTATTCATACATCAGGACCGTTTCAAGAGCAAGGCTACGATGTTGCCGAAGCCTGCATTAACAATAACATTCACTACATTGATCTAGCAGATGGGCGTAGCTTTGTTGAGGGCATAGTAAAGCTTAATGATGTTGCAAAGAAAAATAATGTATTAGCTATTAGTGGTGCAAGCTCTGTCCCATGCTTAACCTCTGCTTTGGTCGATTATTACAAAGTTCACTTCAAATCAATTGAAACTCTTGATTATGGAATTACCACTGCCCAAAGAACGGCAAGAGGATTAGCAACTACAGCCGCGATACTAGGTTATACAGGCAAAGCCTTTAAAACGCTGATTAATGGACATCCTACAGGTATATATGGCTGGCAAGGGTTAAAGGCAAGGAAGTACTCAAAAGTTGGTTGGCGGCTACTGGGGAATTGTGATGTGCCTGATTTGGCTTTATTCCCAAAGCTTTATCCAGAGCTTAAGACAGTTCGTTTTTATGCAGGATTAGAGGTTCCATTTATACATGTGACACTTTGGGGATTGTCATGGTTGGTTCGTATTGGACTAATTAAAAAGCTCGATAAGTTTGCACCACTGTTATTGCGTTTATCATTTCTATTTGATTGCCTAGGTAGTTCTAATAGTGCTTTTCATATGCTCTTATCTGGTAAAGACGAAATAGGTAATGATAAATCTATTAAATTTGAACTGACGGCCAGGTCAGGTGATGGTCCCTTTATCCCATGTATGCCTGCAATTTTATTAACTAAAAAATTAGTACATAGTGAAATTAATAAAGTTGGTGCTTTCCCATGTGTGGGCTTTATTTCTCGAGACGAGTATCTAAACGCATTAAGTGGGCTGGATATATCTTGGGAGGAAAGCAGCTAATTTATCAATATGGCGCAAGGTTGTCTATTGCTTCTATTGGAATGTGTCCGTACTTGTTATTAATATATGGATAGAGCAATATCTAACATCAAGATTTAATAAGAAAAACACATGGGGGCATCAAAAACTCAAGTTGCATAGTAGTCATACGATCTTAAGCGCTAGGGCAGTCATCTTAATCAACTGAGTCCGATGATGTTTAAGATGTCTTAAAGTTGAAGTTAAAAAATCTCTACTAAAGCTGGTGAAGTCCACTTGTCTTTTTGATATATCGATAAGGCTATCTATAAACCTGGAAGCGTGCCATGAAGGCCAATAAAAAGGCCTGCAATTGCAGGCCTTTTTATTAATGGGTAACGCTTTATCTATAAAGCACTAATTAATTATCCAAAAAAGTCTTTAGCTTTATCTACCCAGCTTTTATTTTTTGGGCTGTGCTTGCCAGCGTCTGCCTGCGTGCTTTCTTCAAACTCGCGTAATAGTTCTTTCTGGCGCGTGGTTAGTTTTACCGGCGTTTCTACCACCACATGCACCATTAAGTCACCGTAGTCACTAGAACGTAGTGGTTTAATGCCTTTGCCACGTAACCTAAACACGCCACCGGTTTGGGTTTCAGCAGGGATTTTCATTTTTGCTGAACCATCCAGTGTCGGTACTTCAATTTCGCCACCCAGTGCTGCGGTGCTGAAGCTGATAGGCATTTCGCAGTGCAAGTTGCCACCGTCACGTTGGAAAATCTCGTGGGTTTTTAGGTGAATTACAACATATAAGTCACCCGTTGGGCCGCCGTTAACACCGGCTTCGCCTTCACCACTTAAACGAATTCTGTCGCCTTCATCCACACCTGCTGGAATCTTAACGGACAGTGTTTTGTTTTGTTTAACTCGGCCAGCACCGTGGCAGCTAGGGCACTTGTCTTCATCTTTAATGACTTTGCCCGTACCATGACACTTAGGACAAGTTTGCTGTACTGAGAAAAAGCCTTGTTGCATACGTACTTGGCCGTGACCGCCACAGGTTGAGCAAGTGACAGGTGATTTGCCTGATTTTGCGCCTGTGCCGTTGCAAGGGTCGCACTTAGCTTGTACCGGAATGCGAATCTTGGTTTCAGTGCCTTTGGCTGCATCTTCAAGCGAAATTTCCATGTTGTAACGCAAATCGGCACCGCGATACACATTGCTGCGTTGGCCGCGTGCGCCACCGCCAAAAATGTCACCGAAGATATCACCGAACGCATCGCCGAAGCCTGCGCCACCAAAGCCGCCTGCGCCGCCACCCATGCTTTGGTCAACACCGGCATGGCCGTATTGATCGTAAGCAGCACGTTTCTGGTCATCAGAGAGCATTTCGTAGGCTTCTTTGGCCTCTTTAAACTGATCTTCTGCTTTTGGGTTGTCAGGGTTGCGGTCAGGATGGTACTTCATCGCAAGTTTGCGATAAGCTTTTTTAATCTCTTCTTCAGAGGCATCCTTATTAACGCCGAGGACTTCGTAGTAATCTTTTTTAGCTGCCATATATGTAGTCTGTAGTAGTTAGTTGTGACTTGCTGGTTAAATGGAAAAGTCGTTAGCATCATTTGACGCTAACGACTGTCGACCATAAGCTAGCGCTAAATTAGTCTTTCTTCACTTCTTCAAACTCTGCGTCTACTACGTCACCATCCACAGTTTTTTCACCCTCTGGGCTAGGTTGAGCACTTTGCGTGTTAGCTTGCGCTTGTTGCTCTGCGTAAACTTTCTCACCTAGTTTTTGTGACGCTGTGGTTAAAGCTTCTGTTTTAGCTTCAATTTCAGCTTTGTCGTCTGATTTTAATGCTTCTTCCAAATCTTTAACTGCAGTTTCAATTGCTTCTTTTTCCGCTGCTTCTAATTTATCGCCGTGTTCTGTCAGTGATTTTTTCACAGAGTGTACTGCGCCATCAGCAGCGTTGCGTGCATCTACAAGTTCGCGCAATTTGCGGTCTTCATCAGCATACTTGATTGCATCTTCCTCCATCTTCTTGATTTCTTCTTCAGAAAGACCAGAGTTTGCCTTGATGGTAATTTTGTTCTCTTTGCCAGTTGCTTTGTCTTTTGCAGAAACATGCAAAATACCGTTAGCGTCAATGTCGAAAGTCACTTCAATTTGTGGCATGCCACGTGGTGCTGGTGGAATGTCGCTCAAATTAAATTGACCAAGTGATTTGTTGGCAGACGCCATTTCGCGCTCGCCTTGCAACACTTGAATCGTTACTGCGTTTTGGTTGTCATCAGCAGTTGAGAACACTTGTGATGCCTTGGTAGGGATCGTGGTGTTTTTCTTGATGAGTTTAGTCATCACGCCACCCAATGTTTCAATGCCTAATGACAATGGTGTTACGTCTAGCAATAACACATCTTTCACGTCGCCTTGCAACACGCCGCCTTGAATTGCAGCACCTACGGCCACAGCTTCGTCAGGGTTTACGTCTTTACGTGGTTCTTTACCAAAAATCTCTTTTACTTTTTCTTGCACTTTAGGCATACGGCTTTGACCGCCAACTAAAATCACGTCGGTGATGTCAGAAGCTGAAACGCCAGCATCTTTCAATGCAGTGCGGCAAGGAGCAATCGTGCGCTCGATTAAGTCTTCTACTAAAGATTCTAGTTTTGCGCGCGTGATTTTTACCACTAAGTGTTTCGGGCCACTTGCGTCAGCAGTAATGTATGGCAAGTTCACTTCAGTTTGTTGTGCGCCTGAAAGCTCAATTTTTGCCTTCTCAGCCGCTTCTTTCAAACGTTGTTTTGCTAACAAGTCATTACGTAAATCCAAGCCGTTTTCTTTTTTGAACTCATCAGCCAAGAAGTCAATTAAACGGTTATCAAAGTCTTCACCGCCTAGGAATGTATCACCGTTGGTTGAAAGCACTTCAAACTGGTGCTCGCCATCAATGCTAGAAATTTCAATGATAGAAACGTCAAATGTACCGCCGCCCAAGTCGTAAACCGCAATCTTACGGTCGCCTTCTTGTTTGTCTAAACCGAAAGCCAATGCCGCTGCTGTAGGTTCGTTGATGATACGTTTTACTTCTAAACCAGCGATACGACCTGCGTCTTTAGTCGCTTGACGTTGGCTGTCGTTGAAGTAAGCCGGCACAGTAATCACCGCTTCTGTTACTTCTTCGCCTAAATAGTCTTCCGCAGTTTTTTTCATTTTGCGTAAAACTTCAGCTGAAATTTGTGGCGGCGCCATTTTTGCACCGCGAATCTCTACCCATGCGTCGCCGTTGTCAGCTTTGGCAATGGTGTAAGGCATCAAGCCGATATCTTTTTGTACTTCTTTTTCTTCAAAACGGCGGCCAATCAAACGTTTTACCGCGTATAGCGTGTTTTTTGGGTTGGTCACGGCTTGGCGTTTAGCTGGTGCGCCCGCTAAGATTTCGCCATCTTCTTGATACGCGATGATTGAAGGTGTGGTGCGTGCGCCTTCAGCGTTCTCAATCACGCGTGGCTTGCCACCCTCCATTACAGCTACGCAAGAGTTTGTTGTACCTAAGTCAATACCAATAATTTTTCCCATTTTATTTCCTTTTACTTTAAATTTGTTCCAACTGTTTTTAGCGCTAAAGCTTAAAAGCAGCTTAATTGATAACCTTGTTTGCTAGATGGTGATTGTTTTTCTAAATTCAAGTACTTTTGCGATAGAAAAACGAATTACTTGGCTACCATCACTAATGCAGGACGCAATACGCGATCATTCAAGGTGTAGCCTTTTTGTAGTACGCTAGTCACTGTGTTTGGCTCGCCGCTGTTTTCTAACATTGAAATAGCTTGATGTTTGTTCGGGTCAAATTTTTCACCCAATGGGCTGATTTCAGCAATGTTGAATTTCTCAAATACGCTGGATAATTGTTTAGCAGTCAGTTCAACACCATCTTTATAGCTTTGCACTTCGGTAGCTTCAATAGCTAACGCGGCATCTAGGCTATCTTTTACTGCTAGTAACTCGCCTGAAAATTTCTCTAAAGCAAATTTACGTGCTTTATCGATATCATCAACAGCGCGGCGGCGAATGTTTTCACCTTCGGCTTTTACATAAAGTACGCTGGCTTTTGCCTCTTCAAGTGCAGCTTCCAGTTCAGCAATTTTTGCCTCTGGTGTTTGTACATTTTCTGTTGTTGTTTCTAGCTCAGGTTGCGGCGTAGATTGTTCGTCTTGCATGGTTGTCCCCGGTTCATTATTAACACTTCTGTGAATGTGGGGATGCTGAATTGAAATTCAAGCCAACTTGCAAAATTTTTATAGAATATTTTTTAGGGCGTCGGTTACCTGTAACGGTTCAGGAATTATATTGATGTTGCCAAGGTTAATGGCAGGGGCGTGAGCTCCTGCATATACGCCAGTGAGCGCAGGGTTGGTGTCGGTGTAAATGGCGACTGTCGGAATGCTTAATGCGACGCTTAAGTGTGATAAGCCTGTATCCACACCCACAGCCGCCCGCGCTTGGCTGATAATAGTGGCTAGCTGTGCAATGCTTTGCTTGGGCAGTACGGTTGCGTTGCTAAGTGCGCCTGCAATTTGCTGTGCGCGTTGAAACTCAGCGGCGCTGGCCCAAGGCAAGGCTAGCTGTAAGTTCAGCTTCGCTAATTCCGTCCCTAGTTCAATCCAGTGTGTGACTGGCCATAATTTACTGTCGCGGCTGGTGCCATGTAGGCCCACTATGTAAGGGGCGTTAAGGCTCAGGTCAGGTTGTGCTGATACAGCTATGCCGTAACTAGGTAAGTCAGTCGGGATTGTGTAGCCAAAGCTGAGCGCTGCCAAGGTGCGGATTCTGGCCACCGCATGTTGGTTGCGAGCTACTGGATGGGGCGTATTGTAAAAATGGCTGGCGAGCGGTTCGCGGGCAGAGTTTTTATCAAAGCCATGTTTGTGCCCGCGGCTCATTGATGTAATCAAGCCACTTTTTATTAGCCCTTGTGTATCTAAAATTATATCGTAGGGTTGTTGGGCTATCCTGCGCTTTGCTGCACTAATTTCCGACCAGGTGTTTTTGCTAAAAATCGCTTTGCGCCATCTGCGCAGTGCAACTGGAATCACACGATTTACTCCAGAGTGCAGCTTGGGGATGTCAGCAAAGCTTTCTTCCACTACCCAGTCAATCTCTGCATCTGGGTAGTGCGTGCGGATGTCATGGATAATAGGTAGATTGTGGATAACATCGCCCAATGACGAAGTTTTAACGATAAGCAGTTTCAGCATATGTGACATTTTCGCATACAATTAGATTTTTTCATCACCTGTATAAAGTCTGTTAGCCCATTGAAGTTTGCATTCCTCATTTTTAAGGTATTTCCATATGGCGGCGTACAGCGCGATATGTTGCGCATCGCTCATGACTGTGTGGAGGCTGGGCACGAAGTCACTATTTACACAGGTGAGTGGCGTGGAGATATGCCGGATGCACGCATCCACGTGGAGATTCTGCCTAGTCGTGGTTGGTTAAACCATCAGCGTCATCAGTCGCTAATCAACGCAATGCAACATAAGTTACAGCAGCAGCCTGTAGATCTAGTGGTCGGCTTTAATCGCATGGCGGGCTTGGATGTGTATTATGCGGCAGACCCTTGCTACATTCAGCGTGCGTACGAAGAGCGTTCCTGGTTTTATCGCCTGACTGGGCGTTATCGTTTTTTTGCGGCGGCTGAAAAGGCGGTGATGGGGGTGCAAAGCACTTGCCAGATACTATTACTCACTGAGCGCGAGAAACTTAGTTTTCAGCAATGGTATGCGACGCCGGATGAGAGGTTTCATTTACTCCCGCCCAGCATTCCATCGGACAAGTTTGCTAATAAAAATCGTGAGCAGTGCCGCAGTTACACACGTCAGCAATTTGGCTTGCCGTCAGATGCTAATATCGTACTGACGGTGGGTTCTGCATTTATGCGTAAAGGGGTAGATCGGGTAATAGATGCCATGGCGGCTTTACCTAAGGGGCTGCAAGATAAAACCTGGCTGGTTGCGATAGGCGAATATGAATCGAATAGCAATATTGCGGCTTATTGCGAAAAACGCGCTATTGCACACCGATGCTTGCATGTGGGCGGCCGTGCTGATGTTGCGGATTTGATGGTGGGCGCAGATGTGTTTGCGCATCCTGCGCGTTCTGAGCTGGCGGGCTTGGTGTTGATTGAAGCGATGACCGCAGGCTTGCCGGTACTGGTGACTGACGTTTGTGGCTATGCGCCGCATATTGCAGAGGCCGAAGCCGGCCTAGTGCTGCCTGCGCCATATAGCCAAACTGAGATGAATCATGCGTTAGCGCAAATGTTGCAATCGTCACAGCAAGCGCAATGGCGTGATAACGGGATGTACTATACGAACAATATTAAGAATACATCGTCAGACAGTGCTGAAGCGGATTATATTATCGCGCTAGCGCAAACCAGAGGTGGCTCACGTGACTAAACTAGAATTGCCAGAATTGATCAGTAAGTTTTTAGGCGCGGATCCTTTTGATCAAGTCATGCACCTGCAGGGGCGTGTGTATCGTAATGTCACAGGTAGGCGTACCGTGCAGGTGCAATTTGGTGACGATAGCTATTTTGTTAAGCAGCACTTTGGCGTAGGCTGGAAAGAGATTTTTAAGAGCTTTTTAAGTTTTAAAGTGCCAATTCTAGGCGCACTCACAGAAGTAAGTGCTATTCAGAAACTCAATCAAATAGGCATCGAAACTACGCCTTTGGTTGGTTATGGGGTGCGTGGCTGTAATCCGGCGACCCAGCAATCCTTTATTATCACTAAAGACTTGGGCGGTATTATTTCTTTAGAAGATTTATGCGCAAACTGGAAAGACAACCCGCCGGATGCGCGTTTTAAAAAACGCTTAATCATTGCTGTGGCGGAACTGGCAAGAAAGCTACATAAAAACGGCCTGAATCATCGAGATTTCTACCTATGCCATTTGTGTTTAGATGCACAGGCATTGCAGCAAAACCAAATCAAGTTGTACTTAATTGATTTACATCGTATGCAGATCCGCCCTCAACCTGCGCTGAAAGCTACGATGAAGGATATTGCTGGATTGTATTTTTCTAGCATGGATGTTGGGCTAACTGCGCGTGATTACCTGCGCTTCAAGCGACATTATGCAACTGATTTTGATGGCGTGACCTTGGGTTTTTGGCAACACGTCGCAGCAAGGGCGGATAAGCTATACGCTAAATTTCACAGTGATAAATTTCAAAAGAGATTACAACAAGAGCATGCCGAGGTAGATTAAGGCGCAGGCCGAGTTGGGCTGTATCATTAAGCTGGCTATAGCTTTAAACTTAGCGCTTTAAAGCTCGGCTTCTGCTTTTTTCTGCTCTCGTTTGAGTACACGATTTCTCACTCTATATCGAGGATATTGCCATAAGTACTGCGTAATATTCTTGCTTACTTGCTGCTCTATTGCTTGGTTTAACAGTGCAGGGGTGGCAATGGCACCGTCTTCAAGTTTGGTCATATGCACCTGAAAGCCCTCGCCGTGACTGAGGCGTTCACCAAATACCATAATCACGGTGGCACCGGTTTTTTCTGCAAGCTTACCAACCAGTGTCATGGTGTATGCAGGTTTGCCGAAAAATGGTGCCCATTCGCCTTCGCCTCTGCCTGGTACTTGGTCAGGCAAAATGCCAATTGCTTCACCACGTTTTAATGCCTGTATTAGGTTGCGTACGCCTTGCAAGTTAGCTGGTGCTAACTTTACTTGCTGACGGGTGCGGCCAGTCACTGTCAGTGCATGGAGCCAGTGTAGTTTAGGGCGGCGATATAGCACGGTGATAGGGTGTTGTGCGCCGTAAAAAACCGAAGTGATCTCAAAACAGCCCATATGCGGCGTGAGGAAAATAATCCCTTTTTTCTTTGCTCTGGCTTCTTCAACCAGATGCCAGTCGGTACAGGGTTTTACCCACGACAGTACTTCTTGTTCATCTTTTTGCCATAGCGCTAAGCTCTCAAGGAGGGATTTCCCCGCCTCAGCCATGTTCAGTTTAATCAGCGCATTCAACTCCGTGCCTTGAGGCACTAATCCGCTTTGCGTTAAATTTTCTGTAATGACCGTTTTGGCTTGAGGCATCAATAAATACAGGATGTTACCAAGCGCGGTACCTAATTTATGGATAGTGGGAAGCGAGAGTAAAGTGAGGGGTTTGAGTAGGAATTTAAACATTGTTGAAATCATAGCATAGCGGAGGATAATGGCTAGAGGAGTGAATCTGGATTAACTGATATAATCGCCTAGTCCGCACAAAAGTATAGTCTACGCAAAAGAATTATTAGCTAAATTTTCATTCATGACAACATCATTTACTTCGCCATTTGCTTCATCTCGGCATGCACCCATTTTAAAGCGTCATCAGCTTAATAGTTTTGATGCAATTTGGGATTATGAAATTCAATGGTTTGAAGAGCCGAATCAGCGTCGCGGCGGCTGGAGTGGCGTGGGCCGCATTGCGCTGGAGAATGGCAGCGCAACACCGCTATTTTTGTTTGTAAAAAAACAGCAAAATCATGGTCGCAAAACCTTATTACACCCTTTCAGCGGAGAGCCAACATTCAGGCGAGAGTTTGCATGGTTGCAATTTTTAGAGGCGCGTCATTTTCATGCGCCTAAAGTGGCCTTTTACGCAGAACGTGGCACAGGTGAAAATCAACGTGCAGTGTTAGTGACAGAAGCTTTAACCGAATATCAAGCGCTGGATGTGTTGTCTGAAGATTTTCGTGCAAAAGTAGGGCGTCAACAGCAAATGGTGTTGATACGAAAAATAGCTGAAGAAGTTCGGCGTTTTCACGATTTTGGCTTGGTGCATAGGGCCTTGTATCCTAAGCATATTTTTGTTAAAAATGCAGAGGGCGCTCCGGATGTTGCCTTGATTGATTTGGAGAAGGCTAGAGTCAGTCGCTGGTTCTTTTTTCGAGCTTACTTTGATTTGGCAGCATTAAATCGACATGCCGAAGGCTGGCGACTCACGCAACGGCTGGCTTTTTTAAAGCGCTATCTACGCATTGAAAAACTGAATTTTTTGAGTAAAGTGTTGTGCAGATTGATTATTCAGCGCTCGAGAAGATAAGATTAAACCTATTCTATTCATGGAATTAAATTGAACATTACACCTACTCACCCTTTGCCTAAATTTAGCATTGCGCTTGTTAATTACAAGACCTTAGAACTGACTAAGATTTGCCTAGAGCTATTAAAGAAGCATCTGGATAGTGCAGACCTTGACCCGAAGAGCGTGGATGTGTGGGTGGTGGACAATCATTCGCAAGATGAGAGTGTTGAATACTTGCGTACGTTGGATTGGATTCATTTGATTGAAAGAGCGCCCACTGAGCATGAAGAGGGATTTGTTGCGCATGGCAGGGGTTTGGATCTGATTTTGCAGCAAATCAAATCAGATTATCTGTTTTTAATGCATACGGATACTTTTGTGTATGACGCCAGTGTTTTTGAATGGGCGCTTAAGTTTTGTCTGGCCGATGAAAAAGTCGCGGCAGTCGGTTGTTTGGAACAATTGAACCGTGGATATTTGCGTACGGTGTGGCGTATTACTTCAAGGTTCTGTAAGCACTACTCAAGAAGATTTAGATTATTTTTGGGCTTGAATGCACGGCAGCCTAAACCTTATGTTGAGGCATATTTAAAAAGCTTTTTTGCCTTGTGGAATGTTAAGTTGATGAAGCAGCAAGGTTATGTGTTTTTAATGGAAAGCCGCATTCCGGGTTATGCATTGCAAGATAAATTGAAGCAGGATGGATACAAACTAAAAATTGTTTCACCGATGAGGTTGTTTAAGTTTTTGGATCATATTGAAGCTGGCACGGTTGGGTTGCGAGCGCTTTATAGCGATATGAATCGTCGCGTGAAAAGAAAAAAATCAATTTTGAAAAAGTTTGAGAGTTAATGATGAGCGATGTGAAGTCACTGTTACCAATTAAAACTGATGATGGCTTTGTGCTGGATCATGCGGTATCGCGTGCGATAGGCGAAGATTTAATGGGCGAGTATGCATTTGCGGAACCGTACCCACATATCGTGATTGATAACTTTTTGCCAGCCGAGATGGCGGAGCAATTGTTAGCACATTTTCCAGAAGATGCTAAAGCACACGACAAGACCTATCAAAAAGGCTACGGCGGTACACATAAGCGTCAGATACTGCCTTACGATTGCGATCTTTATATGCGTAATGCGTTTGCCTTTTTTAACTCAGCGCCGATGCTCCAGTTTTTAGAAGGCGTGACCAATATTCGCGGTTTGTTACCGGACCCTTATTTTTCTGGCGGCGGGTTGCATGAGACTAGCAACGGTGGGCTGCTTGGTATTCATGCCGACTTTAGGGTGAATGAGTCACTGCAAACCTTAAGGCGTGTGAATCTGCTGATTTATCTCAATAAAGATTGGCAAGATTCATACGGCGGTATGCTGGAACTGTGGGATAGAGATATGACGTCTATGGTGAAAAGTGTTGCCCCTATCTTTAACCGGTGCGTAATTTTTAATACAGATGAAGACAGTTTTCATGGGCATCCAGACCCGTTGACTATGCCTGATGGTGTTAGTCGCAGGTCAATCGCGCTTTATTACTATACTGCCGTCCCGATCAGCAATGATTCTGGAGAGTCCAGGCATACGCTTTACGTGGCAAGGCCAAATGATAGTGAGCAGGTAAAAGCTGACGTTAGAAAGCTCGCAAAAAAACGAGAGAAACGCGCAAAGAAAATGTTTAAAGCCCATGAGCAGCAATCCTTTAAACAGAAGTTGGTCAGCCTAAAGACTAGCTTGCTCGGTTTGTTTAAGTGATTAAGCCTTAACGTATTTAATTTTTTAATGAATACAACCGCAGCTGCTTTAAAGTTGAAGCAATTTGGCATCAATACCTCTTCAATCACGCTTGCCGATGGCACTGTGCTGGAGGTTTTGCATGTCGTGCGTGTTGTGCCTGCTAAGCGCTTGGTCTGCCAAGGGCGATGGTGTGGGCAATTGGTCTATGCCAAACTCTTCTTTGGTCAAGGCGCTGCCAAGTATTTAGCGCGTGATAAGCAAGGTGTAGAGCTGCTGTTGCAGGCAGGTATCGCTACACCACCGATATTGTTCAAGGGTTTGTCGCATGATCATCATCAGCATGTGCTGGTATTACAGGCAATTACGCCAGCACAAAATGCAGAAATTTTTTGGAGTGAGTTAGCGCTAGATGCGCCTGTGCGCATAAAGTTGGCTGAGAAATTAGTGCTAGAGGTTGCCGCGCACCACCAAGCGGGGTTATTGCAAACAGACTTGTATCTGAAGAATTTTCTGCTGCAAACGGTTGACTCGGCTAATGGGCAAAGCGCTAAAGTCTTTACCTTGGATGGTGATGGGATTCGCCGGCTACCGCGTTTATTTTCGTCATGTAAGAAAAAGCAGAATCTGGCAACACTGTTCTCTAAAATGGATGCGTTGGACGATCACCGCATCCCTGAGTTGTACCGCGTGTACTGCGAGCGCTTAGGTCAGCATAGCTCGCCGCGAGATGAGGCCAAAATTTTGCAGTTGACGCAGCAGGTGCGCCGTCAGGTTGCAAGCGGCTATGCGGATAAAAAAGTGTTTAGAACCTGCACCGACGTTAAGGTAACGAAGAGCTTTAACTCTTTTGTTGCCGTTGCCAGTGCATTGAATGCGGAGGAATTTTCCGTGTCGGTATTGGATAGTGCATTGCTGGATAAAAATGCCAACTTCAAAAATGGCAATACTTGCACGGTTGCCAAAGCTAAGCTAGCAGGTAGTGACGTGGTCATTAAGCGTTACAACATTAAAAACTTTTGGCATGGTCTAAGTCGGGCATTGCGCGCGACAAGGGCAGCTAAGTCATGGGCGAATGCATATCGACTAATGATTTCCGGCATATTGACGCCAGTACCAATTGCCTTGATAGAAGAGCGGTGGGGATGCTTTAGGCGCCGCGCTTACTTTGTGAGTACCTATGTTGAGGCGCCAGATGCATTGCAGTATTTTGCCCAAGCTGAAGGTTTGCATGATAAAAAAGCAGTAGCGCAAAATCTGGCAGCGCTATTTTATAAAATGTATTTACTGAAAATTGCACATGGGGATTGCAAAGCCACTAATATTAAAATTGTGGATAGCGCCCCGATGCTAATTGATTTGGACAGTATGAAGGCATACCCAATGCA
>Ga0208755_100225_pt1 | contig 22084 bp, 17 predicted proteins | sample LakWasMet57_HOW8_2_FD_183891 | JGI IMG/M metagenome (GOLD analysis project Ga0208755, IMG submission 183891) | Freshwater sediment methanotrophic microbial communities from Lake Washington under simulated oxygen tension - Sediment Metagenome... | ecosystem: Environmental > Aquatic > Freshwater >... | reverse complement strand
CGAAGGCATCGTCGAGCGGCTCGAGCTGCCCGCGACGTGGGGCCTGATCGAGGTCCCCGAGCACGGCCGCAAGCGCCTCGCGACGAGAGTCGAGGCCCCGAAGCTGACCCCGCAGCCGTGGGACATGGGCTTTGTCGCCGCTCTGCTCCGCCGGCAGCACGAGCAGCTCACCAGCTACGTGCAAGAGGCGACGGCCGCGCAACTCGCCAGCGCGCGCAGCAAGCTGGGGGAAGAGCACGCGGCGGCGCTCACGAAGGCGAGCGCCGGTGAGGCCCACTACAAGGGCCTGTACGAAGGCCTCCTGAAGCGGCTCGACGTCCGCGCGTACGAGGAGGAGCTCCTCGACCTCGCGGTGGAGCGCCTTGGCGCGCAGATCGGCGAGCTCCGGCAGGAGCAGCAGATCGGCTGGAAGATCCGCAGCGTGAGCCGTGCCCTCGAGGAGTTCGTCAACGCGTCGAAGCAGATGCTGGCCCAACTCGAGCCGGCGGCTCAGGCCGCCAAGCTCGCCGAGGAGCAACGCCGCCAGCTGCAGCAGCAGCGCCAGCGGTCCGAGTTCTCGCTTGCCGCCCCGGGGCGGTAACCGGACACCGTGGAGAACCAGCGAATGAGCACCAGCACGAGCACCACCGCGCAGCCCGAGGCCTACTGGACGGCGGCCGACGTCGCCCGCTTCCTGACCGTGTCGGCGAAGTGGGTCTACAAGCACGCCGCGCTCGGCCACCTGCCGACCACGCGCCTGCACGGGTGCGTCCGCTTTAAGCCGGCCGACATCCGGGCCTACGCCGAGCGCTGCTCGCGCGGCGCGCAGCCCGCGGGCAAAGTTCTTCCGTTCAACCCTGGCACCTGACGAGGAGCGCGCATGCCATCAGTCTTCAAGGACCGCGACGTGTGGGTGGTGAAGTGGCGTGACGCCGCCGGCACCTGGCGCAAGCAGCGCACCGAGTGCGCGACGAAGGCGGAGGCCAAGGCCTACGCGCGCCAGCTCGAGCACCGCGCCGACCTGCAGCGCGCACACCTCGCCCCGATGGACGGCCCGAGCTCGTGGACCTTCGGGACGCTGATCACCTGGTACGACGAGCACCATGCGCACCGCGTGAAGTCGCAGCACGTGCGCACTTCGGTGGGCAAGCACCTGGTGCCCGCGCTCGAGAAGCTCCCGCTCGTCGAAGTCACGCCGGCGGTGCTCGATGGGCTCCTCGGCACCCTGAGCCGACCGCTGGGCGAGAAGAACAAGAAGAAGCCGCTCTCCGCCGAGACGATCAACCACCTCCGCTCGTTCCTCCACAAGGTCTTCGCCCTGGCGATCGCCGCCGACAAGTGGACCCTCGCGAACCCGGTGGCGAAGGTGGCGCGGCGCAGGGTGCCGAAGCGGCCGCCGGCGTGGTTGCGCCCGCACGAGGTGACCGCGGTGCTGCCCCACGTGAATCCCCGATGGCGGAACCTCTTCGCCTGCGCCGTCTTCACCGGCATGCGCCGCGGCGAACTCGTGGCGCTGCAGAAGCGCGACGTCGACCTCACCGGCCCGCGGCCGTCGATCACCGTGTGCCGCTCGTGGGACAACGACACCACGAAGGGCGGCGAGGTGCGCGTGGTGCCCGTGCACCCCGAGCTGGTGCCGTTCCTCCGCGCGGCGATCGACGCCAGCCCCTCCGAGCTCGTGTTCCCGCGCCCCGACGGCTCGATGCACACGATGGACATCGACCTGCCGCAGGTCCTGCGGAGCGCGATGGCGCGCGCCGGGCTGGTGCAGGGCTGGGTGCACACCTGCCGGTGGTGCAAGCGCGCTGGGCTCGAGGTGAAAGTCACCGCGGCCGACGCCGAGCTCCGCCACTGCCCCACCGAGTCGTGCGGGAAGCGGCTGTGGCCGGTGGCGATCAAGCGCACGGAGCGGTTCCACGATCTCCGCCACACCACGGCGGCGCTCCTGCTCAAGATCGGCACCCCGCTGGGCATCGTGCAGAAGCTGGTGGGTCATTCGGACCCGAAGATCACCGCCGAGATCTACGGCCACCTCGAGGCGGAGGACTCGCGCCAGTACCTGGAGCGCCTCAGCTTCAGCCCGTTGCCGGCTGAGCAATCACCCGCGCCGGAAGCTCGCCTGCTGGTGGTCGGCGACGAGGAGCGGGGCCCGCATGGTCCACCGGTGGTCCACGATGACGAGGTCCGGCAACACGAAGGGCCCGGCTTCTTGGATTTCTCCGTGAAACCGGGCCCTTCAATGGTCGGGGCGACAGGATTTGAACCTGCGACCACTTGCACCCCAAGCAAGTGCGCTACCAGGCTGCGCTACGCCCCGTTATTCGGAAACGACCGTTGAGACGGCGGGCCTTATGCCCTCCTGACCGCGGAGGGTCAACAACTCAATCCTCGTCGTCGTCATCCTTGTCGTCGACGTGCCCTTCATCCTCGTCTTCCGCGGAGAGTTCGTCCTCAGCCACATAGCCGTCGTTGAGATCGGCCTTGAGCACCTGACTCGGCACGAACTTCACCACCCGGCGCGCGGTGATCTCGATCGGCTGCCCGCTCTGCGGGTTCCGGCCCGGGCGCGCGCGCTTGTAGCGAGGCTGGAAGTTCCCGAAGCCCGAGATCTTCACCTTGTCGCCGCGCTCGAGCGTCTCCTTGAGCGTGTCGAACACCAGCTCCACGAGCTCGGCCGACTCCTTCTTCGAGAAGCCCACCTTCTCGTAGACGCTCTCGATGATGTCCGCTTTGGTCATAGGCCCCGAAGCGTACCTTTCGGGGCCGTCAAGTCAACATGCCGACAACACTATGGTTTTTCGGCGCACCGCAGACTTGAGTCTGAGGCCGGAAAATCGGCCTCTTACGCGCGCAGCGCCCCACCCAGCCGCTCGGTCACCGTGGCGACGATCTTCTGGTGGGCCTCGGTGACTTCAGCGTCCGTGAGCGTGCGATCGGCCGCCCGGTAGCGGAGCGCGAAGGCGAGGTTCTTCTTCCCCTCCCCGACCTGGTGACCGGCGTACACGTCGAACACGCGCACCTCGTCGACGAGCGGCTTGCCCACGTCGAGGATCACCGCGCGCACCTTGTCGGCCGCCAGCTCACTGGGCACCACGACCGCGAGATCGCGCAGCACCGAAGGGAAGCGGCTCAGCGGCGTGGCCTGCGGCACCAGCTTCGCCTCGGCCAGCAGCGCGTCGACCTCGAGCTGGAACAAGAAGATGCCCGTCGGCGCGTCGAGGCGCTTCTGCGCACGGGGGTGCAGCTCGCCCAACGTCCCGAGAGTGCGGTCGCCCACGCGCACCGTCGCCGACGCGCGCGGGTGGTACCACGGCGACTCGAGCGGCTCGAACACCGCGCCGGTGATGTGGAGCGACTGCAGCACCGCCTCCACCGTCGCGCGCGCGTCGTAGAAGTCGATCGGCGCGTCCTTGCCGGTCCACGAGCGCACGCCGTCACGCACACCCCACAGGGCGCCGGCGATCTGCAACGTCTCGCGCGCGACGGGCTTGCCGTTCTCGCCGCCCTTCTCGTGGGGCTCGTAGCTGCGCGCGATCTCGTAGAAGCGCACGCCCGTCGCCTGGAACCGCGCCGAGCGCGTCACGTTGGGCACGAGGCTCGCGAAGAGCGTGGTGCGCATCGTCGACTGCTCGACCGACAGCGGGTTCGACACCGCGATGGCGCCCTTCTCTGCCTGGAACGCCGCCAGCTCGGCCGGAGACACGAACGAGTAGTTCACCACCTCGTCGAGCCCCTCCCCTGCCAGCGCGGCCCGAATGCGGCGCTCGGCCGTCACCCACGGACGCTCCGGCTCGAGCGCGTTGAGCCCACGCGGGAGCGCCGCGGGGATCGCGTCGAAGCCCCGAATGCGGGCGATCTCTTCGATCAGATCCTCTTCGATCGACACGTCGACCCGCGCGAGCGGCACTTCCCACGTCGCGCTGACGTCGTCGCCCGACCGCTTCACGAACCCCAACGACGAGAGCACCTTCGCGCACTCGGCCGCGGGCACCTCGACGCCGAGCACTTCACCTACGCGCGCCGTCCGCAACGTCACCTGCCGGGCTTCCTTCTTCGTGGGGTACGCGTCGACGCGGCCCTTGAGCACCGTGCCGCCGCCGACCTCGACGACCAGCGAGGCCGCACGATCGAGCACCTCGGGCACCACCGACACATCGGTGCCGCGCTCGAAGCGGTGCGACGACTCGGTGTGCAGCGCGTGCCGCTTCGACGAACGGCGCACGGTGGTGGGCTGGAAGGTCGCGCACTCCAGCAGCACGCGGGTGGTCTGCGGCGTCACCTCGCTCGAGGCGCCGCCCATCACGCCGGCGATCACCAGCGGCGACTTCTCGTCGCAGATCAGCAGGTCTTCGACGTGGAGCGCGCGCTCCTTGTCGTCGAGCGTCTTGAGCTTCTCGCCGGCCTTCGCGGTGCGCACCACGATCTGCGCGCCCCCGATGCGATCGAGATCGAACGCGTGGAGCGGCTGCCCGTACTCGAGCATCACGTAGTTGGTGACGTCGACCAGGTTGTTGATCGCGCGCACGCCAGCCGCCTTGAGGCGCTCCTGCATCCACTTCGGCGACGGCTTGACCGCCACGCCTTCGATCACCCGCGCCGCGTACCGCCAGCAGCGCTCAGCGTCTTCGATGCGGATCTGGATCTTCGACGACGCGTCGACGCCCGACTCGGTCAGCTTCGCCTCGGGGCGCTTCAGCGGAACTCCCAGCAGCGTCGCCACTTCCCGCGCGATGCCCAGGTGCGAGAGCGCGTCGCTGCGGTTGGGAGTGACGTTGACCTCGAAGATCACGTCGTCGAGCCCCAGCGCCTGCGCGATGGGCGTGCCCACCTTCAGCTCGGGGTCGAGGATCAGCAGGCCCGCGCTCTCTTCGGTGAGGCCGAGCTCCTTCGAGCTGCACAGCATCCCGAAGCTCTCGACGTCGCGCATCTTCGCCTTGCCGATCTTCATGCCCCCGGGGAGCTCGGCGCCGACGGTCGCCAGCGGCACCTTGTCGCCGACCTTGTAGTTCTTCGCGCCGCACACCACCTGCAGCGGCGTGCCCGAGCCGTCGTCGATCTTCGTGACCGACAGCTTGTCGGCGTTGGGGTGCTTCTCCGACGCGAGGATCTGCGCGACCACCACGCCCTTGAGGCCATCGCCAGGCCGCGAGATCCCTTCGATCTCCAGCCCCGCCATGGTGAGGCGCCTCGCCAGCTCGTCCACCGAGTCAGGGAGCGCGACGTAGTCCTTGAGCCACTTGATTGAGAGCTTCATGGGGTGCTTTCAGAACTGCGCGACGAACCGGTAGTCGTTCTCGAACATGGTGCGGAGATCGTCGATGCCGTACCGCAGCATCGCGAGCCGCTCGACGCCCATGCCGAACGCGAAGCCCGTCACCTTCGACGGGTCGTAGCCTGCGTGACGGAAGACGTTGGGGTGCACCATGCCGCTGCCGAGCACCTCGAGCCAGCCGGTCTGCTTGCACACCCGGCAGCCCTTGCCGGCGCAGAACACGCACGACACGTCGACCTCGGCCGAGGGCTCGGTGAAGGGGAAGAAGCTGGGGCGGAACCGGGTCTTCGACTTCGCTCCGAAGAAGGCCTTGGCGAACGCGTCGAGCGTGCCCTTCAGCTCGGCGAAGGTGACCTTCTCGTCGACCAGCAGCCCCTCGACCTGGTGGAACATCGGGGTGTGGGTCTGATCGCTGTCCTTGCGGTACACGCGGCCCGGCATCACCGCGCGCACCGGCGGCTGCTGGCCCAGCATGGTGCGGATCTGCACCGGCGAGGTGTGCGTGCGCAGCACCACCGGGCTCGACTGCGCGAAGCCCGCGTGGAGCGTGCCGCCGTCGACGTAGAAGGTGTCCTGCATGTCGCGCGCGGGGTGATCGGCCGGCACGTTGAGCGCCTCGAAGTTGTACCAGTCGAGCTCGATCTCCGGCCCCTGCTCGACCACGAAGCCCAGGCGGGCGAACACGCCGCAGATGTCTTCGAGGGTCTGCGAGACGGGGTGCCGGTGGCCCAGCGCGCGGCCGCGGCCCGGGAGCGTGACGTCGAGGCGCGGGCCCTTGAGCTCCTGCTCGAGCGCGAGCTCCTGCACGCGGGTGATGGCGGCGGAGATCTTCGTCTCCAGCTCGGCCTTCACCGCGTTGGCCTTCTCGCCCAGCGCGCGACGCTCGTCGGGGGCGAGCTTGCCCATGCCCCCGAGGATCGCGGCGATCTCACCCTTCTTGCCGAGGTACTTCACCCGCAGCTGCTCGACCGCGTCGGGGGTGATCGCCGTCTCGAGCTCGTGCTGCGCCGCTGCTGCCAGGGCCGCCAGTCTGTCGTTCATGGAGCTACCTTCGGAGGAAAAGAAAAACGGGGCCGCCCTTTCCAGAGCGACCCCGCGTCACTGAGCCATCACTGGCTCCGAACTTCTCAGGCCGCCTTGGCGATCTGGGCGACCGCCGCAAAGCCCGCCGAATCGTGCACCGCGAGATCCGCGAGGATCTTGCGATCGATGGCGACCTTCGCCTTGGTGAGGCCGGCGATCAGCTTCGAGTACGACAGGCCCACCGAGCGAGCCGCCGCGTTGATGCGGACGATCCACAGGGCGCGGAAGTCGCGCTTACGACGCTGACGATCGCGAGAGGCGTAATCGAGCGCACGCTCGACGGCCTGGTTCGCGCGCTTGTAGCAGTTCTTGCGGCGGCCACGGAAACCCTTGGCCAGCTTCAGGATGGAGTTACGACGACGGCGAGCTTTGACGCCCTTCTTGACGCGCATGGGTGTTCAGCTCCTTTTTCAGTTCGCCCCGTAGGGGAACATCTCTTTGATGACCTTCTTCGCGTCCATCTTGTCGAGGTGCGAAGTGCCGCGATTGCGGCGACGGCTGTCCATTGCCTTGGCGTGGGTGAAGAGGTGCTTGGCGAAGGCCTTGGCGTGCTTCACCTTGCCGTTCTTCTTCACCTGGAAGCGCTTCTTCGCGCCACTCCGTGTCTTGAGTTTGGGCATGATTCTGAGTCCCTGGAAACCTGCGAAAGGGCGGCGGACATACGGTGTCGCACTTCCCGTGTCAACAGCGCGGAAACGACTCAGGCGTGCAGGACCCGAAGGTCGTGCACGCCTGAGGGTGCTGCCGGGCGTCCCGTTCAGCTCTTGGGCGCTTCGGCCTGCGCCGGGGCCGCCGCCGGAGCGGGGATCGGCGCCGGGGCCGCGTCGGCCGACTCGGCAGGCTTCTCGTCGGGGCCGCCTTCGACGCCCTTGCGCTCGAGCTTTTCCTTCTCGGCGGCGAGGAGCGCGTTGCGGTGCGCGTCACGGGCGCGCTGGGCCACCTTGTTGTTCGGCCCGAGGATCATGAACATCTGCTTGCCTTCGAGGCGAGGCGTCTGCTCGACGACCGCGATGTCCTTCAGGTCCTGGACGACGTCGTCGAGGATCTGGGTGCCGAGGTTGCGGTGGGTGATCTCACGACCGCGGAACATGATCGTGATCTTCGCCTTGTTCCCCTCTTCGAGGAACTCGCGCACGTGGCGGACCTTGGTCTCGTAGTCATGCTCTTCCGTCTTCGGGCGGAGCTTGACCTCCTTGATCTTCACGACGACCTGCTTCTTCTTGGCGTCGTTCGCCTTCTTCTTTTCTTCGTACTTGAACCGCCCGTAGTCCATGATCTTGCAGACGGGGGGCTTGGACATCGGGTTGACCTCGACGAGGTTCAACCCTTCAGCCTGGGCCTTCGCCAAAGCCACTTCGGTGGGCATGACGCCGAGCTGCTCACCGGCTGATCCGACGACTCGGACTTCGCGGGCTTTGATTCGACGATCGGTTCGCTGATCACGTGCGAGAGCCAGGGTACGACTCCTTCAAAAAGGGTGAAAGAAAGCGGCGCACCTTAACGATCGGTGCCCTGCTGTCAAGGCAGCAGGAAATGGCCTCCTGCTCTTGTGTCGAGTCATTCGCAAGGACGATTGTGCGGGCCAGGTCTGGTGTCGCAGCCGGGGGGCCTATGCACATCACGGACGTCAAGGTGTTCCTCGTGGACGAGGACAAGCTCCGCGCCTACGTGACGATCACGCTCGAGAGCTGCTTCGTCGTGCGCGATCTCAAGGTGATCCAGGGCGCGGCCGGGCTGTTCGTCGCCATGCCGGCCAAGAAGCGAAAAGACGGCACCTACAAAGACATCGCGCACCCGCTCAACGCCGACATGCGCGAGAAGCTCGAGCGGCGCGTGCTCGAGGAGTACGAAAAGACCGCACGCGACACGATGCCCAGGCGCCCGCGCGAGACGCACCCCGGCCTCGCCTGAGGCACACATTGAACGGGTGAAAGCGGTGGTGTACTTCGCCGCCATGCCCGTCAGCCACGACTTCAAGGTCTTCTCCGGGAACTCGAACCGCCCGCTGACGGAGCGCATCTGCGATTACCTCAAGCGCCCGGTGTCGAAGGCCGAGGTGGGCCGCTTCAGTGACGGCGAGATCCAGGTCGAGGTCGGCGAGAACGTGCGCGGCTTCGACTGCTTCGTCATCCAGTCGTCGTGCCCGCCGGTGAACGATCACCTGATGGAGCTGCTGATCATGGCCGACGCCCTCAAGCGCGCCAGCGCCGCGTCGATCACCGCGGTGATCCCCTACTACGGCTACGCCCGGCAAGACCGGAAGGTCGCCGCGCGCACCCCGATCACCGCGAAGCTGATCGCCGATCTCCTCGAGACCGCCGGCGTGACGCGCGTGGTGTCGATGGACATGCACGCCGGGCAGATCCAGGGGTTCTTCAACATCCCCACCGATCACCTCTACGCCTCGCCGGTGTTCCTCGACGACATCCGCAAGAAGTTCCCCTCGTCGGAAGATCTGGTGATCGTCTCGCCTGACGCCGGTGGCGTCGAGCGCGCGCGGGCGTACAGCAAGCGCCTCAACTGCCCGCTGGCGATCATCGACAAGCGCCGCCCCCGCCCCAACGCGTCAGAGGTGATGAACCTCATCGGCGACGTGGCGGGCAAAGACGCGCTGATCGTCGACGACATCATCGACACCGCCGGCACGCTCACCCAGGGCGCCGCGGCGCTGAAGGCCAAGGGCGCGCGGCGGGTGTTCTCGTACATCGTGCACCCGGTGCTCTCGGGCCCGGCGATCAACCGCGTCAACGAGTCGGTGCTGGAAGAGCTGGTGGTGGCCGACACCATCCCGCTCTCGAAGACCGCGCAGGCGTGCACCAAGATCCGCCAGGTGGGCACCGAGCGGTTGTTCGGCGAGGCGCTGGCGCGCATCTACCGCGCCGAGTCGCTCTCCAGCCTCTTCGTCTGATCAGCGCTTCTTCAGGCCGACCAGGTAGATCTCCATGCTGGCCCCGCGGGTGGCTTCGGGGCGCACCACCTTCACGTCGCTGAACAGCGCGCGGATGTCGGTGCGGAACTGCTCGAAGTCACCGCCCATGAAGAGCTTGGCGATGAAGTGACCGCCGGGCCGGCCGCGGGCGCGCGACACGTCGAGGGCGATGCCCGCCAGCCGCAGCGAGCGCGCCTCGTCGACGTCTTTGATGCCGGTCGTCTTGGGCGCGAGATCCGACACCACCACGTCCACCGGCCCGGGGTGGAGCGCCTCGAGCTGCTGCGCGAAGTCGTCGGCCAGCACGTCCATCACCGCGGTCTTCACGTTGGGGCGGCCCAGCGGCTTGATGGCCGCGAGATCGACCCCCACCACGTGGCCGGTGGGCCCGACCTCGTTGAGGATGATCTGCAGGAAGCCGCCGGGCGCCGCGCCCAGGTCGACGACGGTCTGCCCCTTCTTGAAGATCGAAAAGCGCTTCGCGATCTCGTCGATCTTGAAGGCGCTGCGCGCGCGCAACCCCTCTTCCTTCGCCTTGCGGAAGAAGTAGTCCTTCGGTTGATACGGCCGCTTCGCCATTTCAGGGCTGCGCCGTCGGGGTGCCGCTCTCGGCGGTCAGGTCGTCACCGTTGGCGACGCTCTTCACCTTCTCGAACAGCTTCAGGTAGCGGGTCTCGGCGAAGTCCTTCACGCGCTCGACGTTGATGCGCCGGGCCGACGCCGAGCTGACCAGCGCCTGGAACACGCGCAGCTTCGGGGCCGCCTTGTCCTGCGCCCAGACGGTGATGGTCGACGCGATGGGGCACGCCTCGGCGCTCTTCGCGGCGGCGAACGAGGCCTCGACGGGCAGGTTCTTCTGCTCTTCGTTGAACCACTGCACGTAGGCCACGGCGTGCGCGGCCGAGGTGTCGACCTCGAGGCGGCCGATGCGGCCGGCGAGCTCACCGGTGGCCAGCGCCTCCTTGAGGTTCGCTTCGCACTTGGCCTTCACGTCGCCCGCGGCTTCGCCCTTCTCGATCGCCTTCTGCAGATCCTTGAGCTTGAAGCCGGCGTCCTTGGCGATGGCGGCCGCGCGGGCCTCGGGCTTCATGGCCTGCACGCGCGCGTCGGTGAGCGCGATCTTGTAGTGCTGGAACATCTTGAACTCGTCTTCGGTGAGGCCGAGCGCCTCGCCTGCGAAGACGGGGACGGCGAAGACGACGAGGATCGCGAAGACGAGACGACGCATCAGCTACAGACCTCCAGAAAGGGGCTGCGTTATACCCACGCCATGCCCGGGTGTGGAAAGTGCGGAACGACGTTGGATGGCCTCTACAACCAACCCGCCCGGCGCGACACCTGCCCCGGGTGTGGCGCCGAGCTGCACGCCTGCCTGCATTGCCGGCACTACGACGAGACCGTCGCCAAACAATGCAAGGAGCCCTTCGCCGAAGTGCCCGAGGACAAAGAAAGCGCGAACTTCTGCGATCTCTTCCAGATCGGCGACGGGCAGAAGCGCGACTCAGGCCCCTCGAAGGACGCGCTGCTCTCGGCGGCGGAGGCGCTGTTCAAGAAGTAGCAGCACGCCCAGCGCGGCGGGCCCGAGCCCCACGGCGGTGCTGCACCCGGTCGGCTTCTCGGCCGGCGCGCCACAGGTGACCGGGGCGCACCCTTCCCCCTCGGCGCACAGGCGATCGTCGCACTGCCCGCTCGTGGGGGCGTCGAGGGTGACCTCGATCGAGCCGTCGTCGAGCACGCGCACGTCGTCGAGTAGCAGCCCCGACACCGCGCCCGAATAGAAGTTGGTGGAGTTGACCGGGTTCATCGCCGACACCGGTACGCCGCGCTCGTCAGGCCGCAGGAACGAGCCGTCGGTGAAGAGATCTCCCGCGTTGAAGCGCTTGCCCTTCTCGACCTCGAACAGCCCGTCGGCCTGCACCAGGCGAATGTACGGGTGCCACGGATCGCAGTTCACGCAGTCGAGGATGCGGTTGACGAACTGCCCTTCGGCGCCGCCCAGCTTCACCGTGCGATCGACGTGGAAGACCGCCAGCCCCCGCACCGGCAGCGCGCGATCGAAGGCCCCGCCCGGCCCGCGGTTCTCGACGAGGAAATACTCGTCGCCGGTGCCCAGACGGTAGAGGTCGCCGGTCGTCTCCGCCGGGCGGATCTTCACCCGCTGGCGGCCCTGCACCTGGTTCCACGTGCCCCACCGCAGGCGGAAGCGCGTCTCGGCGTCAGGCAGCGGAATCTTCGCGTCGTAGCCCCACGTGCCCATCCACGAGAGGTTGAGGCCGTCGTACTTGCCCGACTCGTCATAGAGATCGGTCAGGCCGAGCAGGTGCCCGAACTCGTGCACCATCACGAACTGATCGCCGTCGCCGGCGATGGCCAGGTGCCCCACCTTCACCCCGTCGACGATCAACGGCCCGCCGGTGCCGCCCGCGAGGTTGTCGCCCCGGTTGAAGTACGCGAAGGGGAACGCGATGCCGCCGAAGGGCACGTTGGTCAGGAGCATCACCCCGTCGAGCCAGCCGTCGGCCACGCCGCGCCGCCCGTTGACGTCGTGCACCGAGAAGTCGAACCCGGCCTCGTCGGTCTTCCGCACCACCTCGCGCATCATGTCCATGCCGGCGGTGAAGGCGTTGATGTCGCCGCGCGCCACGCTGCAGGTGGGGAACTTGTCGGCGGGCAGCGGGCAGCTCGCGTAGCTCACCTTGGGGGCCACCACGACGCGCGGGCGGTACCGGCCCAGCGAGCTGGTCTCGTAGTAGCGAACGAAGCCGTTGGGGTCGTCGGGCGAGAAGAACGTCTCGAGCTTCGCCACGTCGAGCGGCGGGAAACCCGCCACCTCGATGGGGATGACGATCAGCCGCGCGTCACCCTGCGACGGAGCCTTGTGGATGCCCACGTCTTCCCGGATGACGAAGTGATCCATGTAGTCGGCGCGCGCGACGGCCGCGACGCAGACGAGGGCCAGCCATGAAGAACGAAGCACCCCCGCGGTGTGGCACGGGGGCGCTCGGCCGGGCAAGTCGGTTTCAGAAGCCCACGAGCTTGGAGACGATCTCCTTCATGATCTCCGACGTGCCGCCGCCGATGGTGATCAGGCGGATGTCGCGCCACGCGCGGGCGATGTCGGTCTCTTCGATGTAGCCCATGCCGCCGAAGAACTGCTGGCAGTCGTAGGCCACCTTCTGCGCGAGATCGCCGGTGACCAGCTTGGCCATGGAGATCTCCTTCACCGGGTTCTCCTTCGCCTGGAACAGCTCGACCGCGTGGTACGTGAGCCGGCGCGCCGCCTCGATGTGCGCCAGGTGCTCGACGAACTTGTGGCGCCACACCTGGTACTTGATGAGCGGCTTGCCGAACGCGCTGCGCTCGTTGCCGTACTTCACCGCGTCTTCGATCATCCGTTCCATGCCGGCGGCCGCGATGATCGCCGCGGTCAGGCGCTCGCCCTGGAAGTTGGTCATCACGTGGTAGAAGCCCTCGTTCTCTTCGCCCAGCAGGTAGCGGGCGGGCACCTTGCAGTCCTCGAAGAAGAGGATCGCGGTGTCCGACGAGAGGTTGCCGATCTTGTCGAGCTTCTTCGAGACCGAGAAGCCCTTGGTGTCGGTGGGGAACGTGAGCAGCGACACCCCGCCGTAGCCCACCTCGCCGGTGCGCACCGCCAGGGTGATGAAGTCGGCGCGCGTGCCGTTGGTGATCCACATCTTCGAGCCGTTGATGACGTAGTCGTCACCCACGCGGCGCGCGGTGGTCTTGAGGTTGGCCACGTCGCTGCCGACCGACGGCTCGCTGACGCCCAGCGCGGCGATCTTCTCGCCCTTGAGCGCGGGCTCGAGGAACAGGCGCTTCTGCTCGTCGGTGCCGATCTCGTTGATGATCGGCGTCGCCATCTGGCTCTGCACCAGCAGCGCCATGTTGACGCCCGCGTTGCGGCTGCGCACCAGCTCCTCGCAGAACGCGGTCACGTACCAGTAGTCGAGGCCGCTGCCGCCGTACGCCGGGTCGTGGCTGATGCCGAGAAAGCCCAGCTCGCCGGCCTGCTTGAAGACCTCTTTGGGGAAGATGCCGGCGCGATCCCACTCGAGGGCGTGAGGGGCGAGCTCGCGCTCGACCCACTGGCGAACCGACTTCCGGAAAGCTTCGTGCTCTGGGGTGAAGAAGTTGGGCATATTGATTCCGGAATCAATACCAACCCCTCCCGCAACGCAACGGGGGAGCCGGTGAAGGCTCCCCCGCGCGTGAAGACGAAGACGACGGTCGGTTACTGCGGGTTGCAGTAGCCGGTGCCCGCGGCGGCGGCGGGAATCGGCAGGCAGGTGCGAGCGCGGTCCTGCAGACAGCCGGCGGTGCCCGCGGCGGTGTCGCAGTAGGCGCGGCAGATGCCCGTCTGGCCAAGGGCGAGGCCCAGGCAGTGGAGCGACCGCGCGCCGGGCACCATCGAGAAGCACGACGTCGGCGTGGTGCAGGCCGAGTCCTCTTCCTTGTTGTCGCTGGGCACCGCGCAGTACGAGGCGGGCGTCGCGGCCGACGAGTCGAAGTAGCAGTACTTGCCGGTGTCGCACTCCGGGCTGCGCACGTCGCACGGGCGGCGGCAGACCTGCTGCACGGGGTTCGACACGCAGATCTCAGCGGGCGTCACCGGGCCACCGTCGGCGCCACCGGCCGGCGCGCACAACACACCGCCGCGACCGCCGCACTTGCAGAACCCGTCTTCGGGATCGCAGCTCGTGCCGCCGGTGCAGACCTTCGCGCCACCATCGGGGAGCGTGCACTGCTGACCGCCCTCGCACTGCGCCGGCGGGCCGAGGTTGCAGATCTGGTTCGCCGCGCAGGCCGGGCCACCCGGGCCACCGCACTTGCACTGACCATCCGACGGGTCGCAGGTCGTGCCGTTGTTGCAGGTGACGTTGTTGCACAGCGCGCTGACGCGGCAGAGGCGCTGGTTGGCCATGCAACCCGCGTCGGCGCCGCCGGGGCACGAGCACGCCTGGCCGCTCTGGCAGACGAGGCCGTTGCACTTGCAGAGACCGTCGGCGCTGTCGCACACCGACGAGCCGGTGCAGGTCACGCCCGCGCAGTTGTCGCTGACGCAGCTCTTCTGACCGCTGGTGTCGACGGTGCAAGCCTGACCGGGGCTGCACGTCGCGGTGCCGCAGCGGCACTGGCCGCTGGTCGAGTCGCACACCTGGTTCAGGGGGCAAGCGACCTGGTTGCAGTTCGACGCGACGACGCAGGCCTTCGCGTTGGGGTTGCACTGCTCGTTGGCGCCGCAGACCGTGCCGCCGGTGCCGCCACACTTGCACTGGCCGTCGAAGACGTCGCAGCTGGTGCCGGGCTTGTCGGTGCAGTCCACGTTGTCGCACTTCTTCGACAGGCAGGTATTGGCGACCGGGTCGCACACCGAGCCTTCGGCGCACACCACCCCGCCCCGCCCACCGCACTTGCAGATGCCGTCACCCGGGTCGCAGATCAGCGGCGCACCGCAGCGGATGTTGCGATCGACGCAGACGTTCTTCGCGTCGTTGCCACACGAGGCGCCGACGACGCCCATCACACCGGCGGCCAGCGCCGCCACACAGAGATTCTTCCACATGACTCGTCGTTCTCTTTTCTTAAAGGAAGTTCCGTCAGCGGTTGCGGCGACGGAAGGCGAGGCCGACCAGCGCGAGCGCCAGCAGCGAGGGGTCGAGACCGGTGCCGGAACAGCCGGCCCGATCGAGGGAGAAGTCGGGACGCAACCGCAGGCCCAGCGCGCGCACGTCCTGGCGGCCCTGTCCGTCGGTCAGCTTCACGAGGAAGGTGTAGGTGCCCGTGTCGGCCAGCGGCGTGCCCACGATGGTGCCGTCGGGCGACAACGAGAGGCCCACCGGCAGCTTCTGCAGCGCATCGGCCGCCGCGCACTCGAACTCGCCGGGGCGAACCGCCTGCTGGATGCAGCCCGCGGTGAAGCTGATGCCCACCGCGTCCGACCCGCCGTTGTGCGACAGGCGCACCTGGTACGGCTGGTTCACGAACGCGTCCGGGAGCTGCAGCGTGGTGATCGCCAACCCGTCGCGGTAGCTGATGCGTAGCAGCACGCTGGCGGTGTCTTCGGTGTCGGCGCCGTCCTTCACCTTGAGCGTCAGCGCGTACAGGCCCGCCTTGCGCGGCGTGCCACTCAGGTAGTCAGACGTGTCACGGTCGTCGATGCCGATGCCGAAATCGGCGGGGAACTCGACCGGCATGCCGTTGTTGAACACCACCGCGCCGGGGGCCTCGGTGATGTTCTCCGGCAGCTCCTGGAAGCGGATGAGCGACCACGCGTAGGGCGCCGTGCCGCCGACCGCCACCAGCGGCTGGAGGTACTCGCGGCCGACCGACGCCGGCTCGATGGCCGAGGTGGAGATCGACAGCGAGGTGGGGGTCACCACGCGCACCGAGACCTCCTTCGAGACCGCGGTGCCGGTAGAGTCCTTGACCTCCACGCCGAAGGTGAAGTCGCCCGCCATCAGGGGGCGGCCCTCGACGAGCCCGTCGGTCGCGACGCCCACGCCGGGAGGGAGCTCCGCGGCGTCGAGCGCGCGCCAGGTGTAGGGCGGCTTGCCGCCGACGGCGACCAGCGAGGCGTTGAAGGCGCGCCCGAACTGCGCCGCGGTAAGCACCTGATCGACGATCACCAGCGGGAGGCCACCCGCGGCCACCTGTAGCGAGAGCGAGCGCGTGTCGGACAGGCTGCCCGAGGTGACCTTCACGTCGAACGAGAAGCTGCCGGCGCTCGAGGGGGAGCCGCCGAGATCGCCGGCCGTCGAGAGCGCGAGGCCGGGGGGCAAGGTGCCCGACGCCAGCTCCCAGGTGTAGACGCCGGTGCCGCCCGTCGCCTGCAGGCGCAGGCCGAAGGGCGCGTACTGGGTCGCCGCGGGGAGCGCCGTGGTGGCCACCGCCACGCTGCCGGTCGACACCTGCACCGCCGCCACCTGCGTGAAGCAGTTGTTGACGATGGTGATCTCCGAGCCGCCGAAGGCCGAGGTGGCGCCGTCGTAGTTGGCGCACAGGCCCAGCCAGTAGTTCGCCGGGGGCAGGTCCGAGGGGATGGTGATCGAGTCCATGCCGGTGTCCTGCTGGCCGGCGGTGAGCACGCCCACCTGCCCGACCGAGAGGGACCGATCGGCGATGCTCACCGACGCGTTGTCCGACAGGAAGTAGGTGTACTTGGCGGCGGCCGAGTCGGCGTTGCCGATGTTCTGGAGGGTGCGCGTCACCTGGAGCGTCGCGCCCGGCATCGCCGCGGTGGGCGCCGAGAACGAGCCGACGATCAGATCCGCGGTGGGCGGGCCGATGGTGAGCACCGAGGGCGCCGAGACGTTGTTGGTCTCGACCTGCTCGACGATCGTGCGATCGGGGTCCACCACCGCGAACACGAAGTACGACGAGCCGGTGAGCGAGGCCGGCAGCGGGCTGTTGAGCGTCGCCTGCGCGGTGGCCTGCGCGTCGATGGAGGGGATGGTCGCCGTGCCGATCACCGTGTCGAGCATCGGGTCGAGGCTGGCGTCGGTCGACAGGTAGAAGCGCACCGAGACGCCCGTCGCCTCGCGGCCGCCCTTGTTCCGGATGGTGGCGGTCTGCGGGTACGCGACGCCCTTGTAGCCGAGCTGCGGCGCCGACAAGGTGGTGACCTCGAGGTCAGGCGGGAGGAACAGGTCGATGGCCTGGCCGGCGGGGTACGCCGAGGAGCTGCAGCTCGCGCTCGTCGAGCAGGTCAGCGCGGCGGTGCCGACGGTCAGCGCCTTCTGCACGCCGACCGAGGCCGACGAGCCCGACGGCAGCGCGCTGCTGTACACGAAGCGGATGCGGCCGGTCGTCTCGTAGATCAGCACCTGGAACGCGACGCGATTGGCGGTGGAGTTCGCGCCGACCGCGTTCCACTCGAAGGCCATGATGCGGTTGGGGGTCACGCCGGTGACCTGGTAGCGGTAGCCGTTCGACGAGGTCAGCGGCGTGGTCAGCGAGTCCCACCAGGGGGCGATGAACTGCACCGGCTGGAAGCTCGAGGTGCTGTTGTGGGGCACGTTCTGGTTGTTCGACGAGTTGACGTACGCGCCGCCGATCGCCAGGTAGCCGTACTGCGACATCGACACGGTGTTGAACTGGGTGTCGAAGAACGGCACCTGGAACGGGACGGTGAGCGAGGCGCCGGCGCTGGTGACCGCGCCGTTGGTGAGCGGCTGGTAGGCGACCGGGGTGGGGCCGGCGATCTGGTACACCACGCCGCCGTCCTGCGCCCAGGTCGCGGCCGGGACGAGGGCGACCAGCGCCGCGAGCGCGCCGCTCAGCCGCAGGGCGGGCCCGCGACGGCGGAACAGCCACAGCGCGCCGACGACGAGGAGCGCGAGCGGCGACCAGTCAGTCGAGGTGCTGCTGCACCCGACCGCCCGCGCCTCGCGCTCGACGCGCAGCGAGAACGGGGTGAGGCCCGACATGCCGTTGGGATCGCGCGCCTCCACGATGAACGACCAGATGCCTTCCGAGCCTTCGGAGGCGACGGTGCCGCTGATCAGGCCCGCGCTGTCGAGGGTGAGCCCGGGCGGCAGGAGGCCGGTGACGAGGCGGTAGGTGGCGGCAGGGTTGTTGGGGGACACGCTGAGCTGGAGAGACACCGACTCCTGGCCGGGCCGCAGGACGTCGGGGAACATGGCGAGGACGCGGTAACGCGAGGGGTGCACGGTCATGGTGAATTCGAGGGAGTCGGTGCGGCCGTTGTTGTCCTCGACGGTGATCGAGAACGTGAAGGTGCCGGCCTGGGTGGCGCGGCCGCTGACGGTGATGAGCTCGGCCTGAGGGGTGACGGACAGCCCGCCGGGCACCTCACCCGACACCCGCCACGTCAACGGCTTGGCGAGCATCGAGCCGTCCTGGTTGGCGACGGCGATGTCCTGGAGGTACTCCTGCCCGATGAGCGCGTCGGGGATCGACACGGTGCGGAAGGTGATGGCGCCGGGGGCGATCAGCCGCAGCGAGAGCTGACGGGTCGCGCGGCCACCGACGGCGTCGCGCACTTCGATGGTGATGGGCGTCGAGCCGGGCGAGGCGTTGCGCGGGGCCCCGAAGAGGGTGCCGTCGGCCTGCAGCGCCATGCCGGTGGGCAGCGTGCCGCCCGCCAGGCGCCAGCTGTAGGGGCGCACGCCGCCGGCCGCGCCGAGCACGTACTGGTACTGCGACGCGCTGCTGTTGACGACCGCGGGGAGGCTGGTGGTGGTGATGTCGAGGCCGCCGGTCGTCGGCAGCACGCGCAGCGCGAGGCGAACCGCCGCCTGGCGACCCGCGTTTTCGAGCACCACCGTCACGCCGACCACTTCAGCGCCCGTGCTGCCGGTGGGCGTGCCGGAGAGCAGCCCGTCGGTCGCGCCGATCGAGAGCCAGCTGGGAGCCGCGCCGAGCGAGGTGTCGATGCGCCAGGTCGAAGCGCCCTGCTCGCCCACCGCCGCGAGGCGGAAGCTGTAGGGCCGGCCGATGATCGCGTCGGGCAAGGTGGTGTTCACCACGCGCAACGACGACGGAGCGACGACCATGGTGCGCGAGGCGAGCGCGTTGTTGGTGGGGTCGAGATCGTTGGCGATCACGAAGGTGGGGTCGATGACGCAGCCCACGTAGTAGGTGCCGGCCGGCATCGTGCCGGGCAGCCGGACGAGCTCGGTCGCCGTGTCGCTGGCGCCGCGCGCGAGGGTGATGCTCCCCTCGTCCCTCGCGCCGCCGTTCTCGATGATCTGCAGCAGCACGTCATCGGTGGTGATGATGTCGTTGGCCGACGCGTAGAAGCGGTACTTCACGGGCAGCGTGGCGTCGAGGTTGCCGATGTTGCGCAGCGTGCGGACGACGGGGATCACCTCGCCGACGCCGGCCGACGCAGGCGCCGTGACGGACGACACGGTGAGGTCCGGGCCCGGCGCGGTGATGCGGATCGGCCCGACCTGCAGGCTGTTGTTGGCCTTGTTGCTCTCGAACACGGCGCCGGTGCTGTCGACGATGCCGAAGAGGAAGTACTGGCCGGTGGCGAAGGCGTTGCCGCTGCGGGTCAGCGGGAGGTTGCAGTCGAGCGTCACCTCGGTGGACGTGGTGCTGGGCACCACCTGCGCCACGGTCGAGTCACAGACGTAGGTGTCCGAGAGCAGCGAGAGCGACGAGTCGGTCGAGAGCACCATGCCGACGCGGAAGTTGTTGGCGTTCGCGCCGCCCGAGTTGCGGAAGCGCACCTTCATGCGCACGGCCTCACCGAAGCGCGCGTTGGTGGTGGGCAGGTTGGTGACGGGGTCGACGAAGGTGACCGCCTCCGCGAGCAGGTCGGCGCGGCGCACGTCGACCTTGGCGGTCGAAGCGGCGACGTTGTTGTTCTCGTTGGCCTCGACGAGGGCGTTCTGCGGGTCGACCTGGAGCAGGTAGTAGAACTGCCCGTTGGGCACGCCGGCCGGCATGGTGACGGAGATCGTCTCGGTCACCGAGTTGCCGCCGCCGTCGGGGGCGAAGCTGCCGAGGAAGCGCGTGGCGTTGTCGCCCGCGTCAGACGGGAAGATCTGGTAGTCGGACTGGTCCAGCAGCTGGTCGGTGCTCAGCAGCAGGCGGAAGCCCACCGTGCCCGCATCGACGCTCCCGCGGTTGTAGAAGCTGACGGGGATGTTCTCCACGTTCCCGCCGCCGGTGGTGGCCGGGCCCGACACCGAGGTGGCGACGAGGTCCGCGCCCTGGACGAAGGAGTTGGCCGTCGAGCCGACGTTGTTCGCCTCGCTGGCCTCCATCACCACGTCGGAAGAGTCGACCTGCACCAGCACGTAGTACTCGCCGGTCGGGGGCGCGGTGGTGGTGAAGGCGGGGCCGGTGACGTCGATGATCGCCAGACCGCCGTCTGGCGCGAAGCCACCATCGACGCCGGGCAGGCTGACCGGGCCGCCTTCCGCGACCTGAATGTCGGCGCCGCCGTCCGTGGCGGTGGTGTCGAGCAGCAGGTCTCGCGAGAGGTACGCGCGCCACATGAAGTTGTTGGCGTCGGTCTTCCCGAAGTTCCGCAGCCGGGCGGTGACGTCGAAGTTCAGGTTGCCATCGCCCTGCGCGACGAAGTTCGCCAGCGACACCGAGCTCACCGCGAGGTCGGCCTCGATCGGCTCACCGATGCGGAACTGCCGGTTGGCGACCCAGTTCCCCGTGCCGCAGGAACTGGTGCAGCTGGTCGTACCCGCGATGTTGTTGATCAGGTTAGCGCCGAGCGTGCCGCCGGCGTTCTCGAAGCCCACGCTCGCGGAGAAGCTGCTCGCCGTGCCGGTAATCGAGCCGTGGTGAATGACGATCGAGCCCGACGCACTCAACTTGATCTGAAAGGTCACCGTCGAGCCGGAGCTGGCGAGCAACTGAACGTTCGAAAACTCGACGGTCAACTCACTGGAGCTGACGAGGTACTTCACCGAGCCCGGCGCCACGGCGTCGAGGTCGTCCCAGAAGCCGGCGATGACGTTGTTGGGAGCCGACGTCGAAGGGAAGGACTGGTTGCTGAAGCAGGAGGACGAAGAAGTGCAGACCGTGCCCAGCGTCAGCAGGCCGTTGGTGACGATGTCCACCGAGTTGTAGTTCGTTCCGAAATACGGGAACTGGAACGGCAGCGTGACCGTGTAGACGCCCTCATCCTCCGCCCGATAGCTGGCGTACGCGGTGAAGGTCACGGACTGCACGCCCGGCCCACTGAGCGGCACGAACGGCTGGTTGTCGGCGACCAGGATCGTCGGGATCTGGGCCAGCGCAGGCGCGGAGAGGAGCACCGCGGCAACAAGGGTCAGCGAGCTGAGCTTCTTCAAAGTCATTCTCCGGAATCCTCAAAACGAACGCGGCTCACGGCCCCTCGAGAGGAGCCGTGAGCGCGGTGCAAAGGTCAAGGCGACGACGGCATCACGGGATGCAGGCGGCCACGTAGGTCACGGTCAACGTCTTGCCGGGCTCAGGCACGAAGAGCGGCTCGAAGTTGATGGAGTTGTTCGTCGCGTCGTACTCCCAGATGCGCGACCCGAGCGCCGGGTTGGGGTCGATCTGAGGAATGGGCATGCCGTCGATGGCGACCTGGATGCCCATCGCCGCCGAGAGGTCGGGGCGCGAGGTGAGGAAGAAGTTGGTGCGGTAACCGAACGCGTTCTTGCCGATGCGCTCGAGCGCGACGGCCCAGGCCGGGGTGCAGATCTCTTCCTTCACGCCGTTGGTCTGCGACACCATGAACTCGTGACGGCCGTCGTTGGGGTCGTCGTACGAGCAGCCCGACGGCGCGCTCGGGAGGAACGGACCGACGACGTTGTAGGTGAACTGGCTGGCGCGCTGCGAGCCTTTGATGTTCATCAGCTGGTTCAAATAGAAGACCGGCGCCTGCGGGGCCTGGTCGCGCGCGTCGGTGACGCACACCACCGCGAGCACCGCTTCATTGCGGAGGAAGCCCGCGTTCTTCGCCGGGTCGGTGATCAGCGGCGCGGTGAGCGCGCGGGTCGCCGGTTCCATGCACGACTCCGAGAAGCCGTCGGTGCCGACGTTCACCAGCGCGGCGAACTCGGAGTTCAGGTTGGGCGTGGTGGGCCGGAGGATCTTGTTGCCCGCCGCGGTGCGCTTGAGCTCGCCGCGCGTGCTGTCGGTGAGCTCGGTGTTGGTGACGCCCATCTGGAAGTCGACCTGGTTGCTCGTCGCGTACTGCAGGAAGGCGTTCATGTTCTGCGCGAGCGCGGTCTGCTTGTCGCCCATCGAGCACGAGTCGTCGATGACGAGGAGGATGTCGGCCTTGGGCTTGGTGTCCTGGCGGAAGGTGTCGGTGTTGAGGCCGTCCATGTCGCCCTTGC
>Ga0208755_100217_pt1 | contig 23513 bp, 18 predicted proteins | sample LakWasMet57_HOW8_2_FD_183891 | JGI IMG/M metagenome (GOLD analysis project Ga0208755, IMG submission 183891) | Freshwater sediment methanotrophic microbial communities from Lake Washington under simulated oxygen tension - Sediment Metagenome... | ecosystem: Environmental > Aquatic > Freshwater >... | reverse complement strand
GGGGCGCTTGCTCAGGTCGAGCGACACCACGTTCTCCATGTGCACCACGGTGCCGAAGCGCTCGGCCTGCTTCTGGAAGTGCTCCATCAGCTCGGGGCCCGTCACGCCGGTGGGGAAGCCGGGGTAGTTCTCGACTTCGGTGGTGATCATCAGCTGGCCGCCGGGCACGCGACGGCTGTCGTGCTCCGAGGGGCCGCCGGCGAAGACGACCGGCTGGAGGTTCGCGCGCGCCGCGTAGATCGCCGCGGTGTAACCGGCGGGGCCTGAACCAACGATGACGACCTTGCGGGTCTCCATGAGTGCTCCTTCGAAGCGGGTGCGCGGTGAGATGCAGAAACTCGGAGTTCGGTTTCGCTGTGCTACGAACTACCGGCGATGGACGTCGAAATCTTGAGAAAAGTGGCGCTGTTCGAGGGCATGACGTCCGCGCAGCTCCGCAAGCTGGCCGCCGCGCTGAAGGAGACGAAGTTCCCGGGCAGCGCGCACATCTTCAAGGAAGGCGAAGCCGGCACTTCGATGTTCATCATCGTCGAGGGCAAGGTGCGCATCTCGAAGATGGTGCCTGGCATCGGCGAGGAGGCGCTCGCGATCCTCGAGCGCGGCCAGTACTTCGGCGAGATGAGCCTCATCGAAGAGGGCCCACGCAGCGCCGACGCCATCGCGCACACCAGCTGCCTGCTCTACGAGCTGTCGCGCGAGAAGCTCGATGAGGTGATGTTCACCGACAAGGAGCTCGCCTCGACGCTGTTGTGGACCTTCGTGCGGACGCTCAGCGGCCGCCTGCGGGAAACGAACGACAAGATCCGCGCGTTCTTCGCGCTCTCGTCGTTCGGCCCGCGCTGATCAGCGGCACACGCCCGACTGGCAGCTCAGCCCCGAGCCGCAGGTGGTGCCGCAGCCGCCGCAGTTGTTGCGATCGGTCTGCATGTTGACGCAGGCGTTGTTGCAGCAGGTCTGACCGTTGCCGCAGTTGCAGCCCGAGCTGGAGCCGGCCGAGCAGACGTCGCCGCGGGTGCACTTGCTGAGCGTGGCGAGGCTGTCGAGGATGTTGTTGCATTGGGTGTTGTCGATGGCCTTGATGCAGACGTCGTACTTCTCGCCGTTGATCTTCCCGTCGCAGGCGGAGGTCGGCCAGGCGTCCTGCCAGTTGGCGCGCTGCTTGGTGAGGCACTCGTCGAAGCTCGCGTAGGTCTGGCCGGAGCCGATGTCCCCACACTTGTCGGCGTGTTGACAGCTGCGCTGCGACGCGTTCTCGCGCGCCGCATCGACGGACAGACAGCCCTGGAAGACGACGGCCACGGCGACGATGATGAAGCGGTTCATGGCGCTGCACCCTATTGCATCTGGGGGCTCTGACGCATCACGTCAGTGGCGCTCTCGTTCGCCGCGTCGAGCCAGCCGTCGCGGTCGAGGACCCGGCAGCCGATGGCGAAGTTCATGTCTTCTTCGGTGATCGACGGGTGGTCTTCGAGGTCGGCGCGGCTGCGCGCCATCTTCAGGATGCGGTCGTGCGCGCGGGCCGAGAGGCGGAAGCTGCGCACCGAGCGCTCGAGGGCTCCTTGCGCGGCGGGCGTGGCGTCGGCCTTGAGGCGCAGCAGGCGGGCGTCCATCTGGGCGTTGCACAACACGCCGGGGGAGTCGCGGAAGCGGTGCGCCTGGCGTTCTCGCGCGGCCTCGACGCGGTCGCGGAACCAGGCCGAGGTTCGCTCCGGGCGGTTGGCATCGATCAACATGCGCACGTCGACGGCGCGGGTGGGGAGCGTGACGTCGAGGCGATCGAGCATCGGCCCCGAGACGCGGTTGAAGTACTCACGGACCCGCACGCCGGCGCACGAGCAGGCGCGCTCACTGACGTTGTAGAAGCCGCACGGGCACGGGTTCATCGCGGCCATCAACATCACCTGGCACTGGTAGGTGACGTGTTGGTTGGCGCGCGCGAGCCGCACCACGCCCTCTTCCAGCGGCTGGCGCAGCACTTCCAGCACGTGGCGGCGGAACTCGGGCAGCTCGTCGAGGAACAGCAGCCCGCGGTGCGCCATCGAGAGCTCTCCTGGCCGCGTGAGCGGACCGCCGCCCACGAGTCCGGCATCGCTGATGGTGTGGTGCGGAGAGCGGAAGGGCCGCTCGCGGATGAGTGACTGCCCGTCGGGGATGAGGCCGAGGACCGAGTAGATGCGGGTGACCTCGAGCTCCTCCTGAAAGCTCATGCGCGGGAGGATGCCGGGCAGGCGCCGCGCGAGCATCGTCTTGCCCGAGCCGGGAGGGCCGCACAGCAGCACGTTGTGCCCGCCGGCGGCCGCCATCTCGAGGGCGTCCTTCACGTCTTCCTGGCCGCGCACGTCGGACATGTCGACGGCGCCGAGCTCGGTCGAGCGCGGGACGTCGGACCGGCGGCGATCGTAGGGGGCGATGCGGGCCTCGCCCGAGAAGTGGTTCACCGCGTCGACCAACGTCTCGACCGGCAACACCTCGATGCGATCGACGAGCGCGGCCTCGGCGGCGTTGGCGGACGGCACCATCACCCCGCGGAAGCCGCCATCGCGCGCCGCCAGGGCCAGCGAGAGCACGCCGCGAATGGGCTTGAGGGCGCCATCGAGGGCGAGCTCGCCGCCGAAGAGGTAGCCCTGCAGCGGGTCGAGTTCGAGGAGCTGCGCGGCGGCCAGCACCCCCAGCGCGATGGGCAGCTCGAAGGTCGCGCCTTCTTTCTTCAGGTCGGCCGGCGCGAGGTTCACCGTCACCCGCTTGGCCGGGAGCGTGAAGCCGCCGTTCTTGATGGCCGACATCACGCGCACCTTCGATTCCTTCACCGCGCCCTCGGGCAGTCCGACGACGTTGAAGAAGGGCATGCCCAGCGACATGTCGACCTCGACCTCGACGACGACGGCGTCGACCCCCATCAGCGCACCCGACTTCACGCGAGCCAGCATGTGGACCACCTCCTGGGCGGGGCGGATCGCAAGGCGAGGGCCAGCTCGCGAGGGACGCGGGAGGCGACGTGGGGTCGAGGGGATTCTCAGGACGTGAGGGAGCGGGTGGTGCGCGTGTGCACCGTCGTTCGTCGCGGATTCGTTTCCCCGCGCGGACGTGTCGATGGGCGAGCCATGGGCGCGACGCCTGGAACCGCCCCTCACCCGCCGCCCTTCGGTCGGCACCCTCTCCCCGCAGGCAGGGAGAGGGACAGATCAGTCGGCCTCGCCGGTGAACTCCGACAACCGCGCGACGAGCGCCTCCATCAGCGCCTGCCACTCCGCGTCGCCGAGCTGCGCCCACAGCTCCGCGAGCTCTGAGTTCTCGGCCGTCACCCGTTCCACCGCCTGCACGGCGAGCTGCGCCTCGGCCGAGCCGAAGTGGGCCGCGGTGCGCTGCAGCCACCGGCGCTGCGCGGCGGGCAACAGCGTCGGGTCTCCGTCGAAGGCCGAGGCCACCAGCGTCGCGGCGGCGATGGCCGCGAAGCCGTCGTCCGCGTCGAGGTACTCGTCGGCCTCGACGCCGACCACGAACTGCAGCGTCTCGAAGACGGTCTCCACGCCTTCCACCACGTTGAACCAGTCCAGCGCAGCGTCGTTCTCGAACGGCTTGTGGCCCCAGGCGCCCATCGTGCCGCGCCTCTACCCTGCTCTGGCCCGCGGCACGAGCCGTCGCCACGGCACCTCGACCTCGGAGATCAACACCGCGGCCAGAATGAAGACCCCACCGACGAGCTCCGCCGGCGCCGGGAACCCCAGCCCGCTCAGCGCCGCCCAGGCCAGCGCGAACACCGGCTCGAGCGAATAGATGACGGCCGCGCGCACCGCGGTGAGCTGCGTCTGCGCCCACACCTGCACGCCGATCGCCACCGCGCTGGCCAGCACGCCGGTGAACACCACCGCGAACCAGAACGACGGGGTGGGCACGAAGCGGCGCTCGACGAAAGGCAGACAGAGCGTCGACGCCACCGCCACCACCGCGAGCTGCACCGAGGTCAGCGCCATCGCGGGCAAGCCCTCCCCCACCCGGCTCGTCGTCCCGATGTGGAACGCGTACAGCACCGCGCAGCCGAGCGTCAGCGCGTCACCGAGCGGAATGGGCTCGTTCCACGACACCCCGGTCAACCGCTGGAGCCCGACCAACGCCACCACAGGCGCGACGAACGAGCGCGTCGGAGGGCGCTGGCGCGAGAGCCACCAGCTCACAAAGGGCACGAAGATGACGGTGAGCCCGGTGATGAACGCGCTGCGCGCCGGAGTGCTCGTCTCGAGCCCCACCGTCTGCAGCAGGTACCCGCCGAACAGCAGCCCACCCAGCAACAGCCCGGGGCGCAGCACGCGCACCGAGAACCCGCGCCAGCCGAGCAGCCCCGCCACCACCGCGCCGACGCCGAAGCGGAGCGCGAGGAAGGTGAACGAGTCGGCGGCCGACAGCGCGTCCTTCACCGTCACGAAGGTGCCGCCCCACACCGCGGTGGCGCCCAGCAACGCGAGGGTCGCCAGGTGCGGGCGTCGCCCCCCGGTCTCGTCGCGCACGGGCAGCGCAGCGCCCGGGAGTCCTGCGCGCTCCGACGGAGGCGACGGCGCCTCCCCCAGCGGTCCCCGCAGGGCTCCGCGGCCCTTCGGTCGCGCGCGGCCGCTCACCGCGAGCCGCTCAGGTCGAGCGGCCCCCAGTCAGACACCACCTGCGTCGAGGCGGCCTCGGCGGACTCGGCGGACGGCAGGTCGAGCGCGCCGGGCCGCTTGCCGACCGTGGGCCACGCCACCGCGTTGCGTCGGCCGTCGGGGGCGCGGCGCGCTTCGAACGGGCGCACGTCGCGGGCCGCGAAGGCCTTCTTCCACGCCGCGAACGCGCCGCCCGCCTTCCACGCGTCGTACGCCGCGAGCCCGGCCTCCGGTCCGCTCTGCGCCAGCACGTACTCGACCCACGCCCAGCGCGCGCTGGTGGGGCGCAGCTCGGCGCGGCCCTTGAGCCCCTTGCGCAGCCGCTCGAGGCGCTTGTCCACCACCTCGATGCCGGCGAAGGGCGCGCCGTCGAGCGGGGTGTTGCGCTTGGCGGCGAAGGGCGCGACGCCGAGGGCGACCGGCAGAATGCGCGACAGCTCGAGCGAGAAGCGCACCAGCTCGTCGATGTCTTCGTCGGTCTCGGTAGGCAGGCCGATGACGTTGTAGATCTTCAGGCGCTTCATGCCGTGCGCCTTCGCCAGCTCGGCCGCGCGGACGATCTGCACCTCGCTGTGTTTGCGATCGACGAGATCGCGCAGCCGCTGGCTCGGCCCGTCGGACGCCACGGTGAGCACGGTGGCGCCGCCGTCGCGCAGCGCCTGCACCAGCGGGGGCGTCAGGCGCTCGGCCCGCAGCGACGAGACGCCGACTTCTTTGCCGCCGCGCACCAGCGCCTCGAGCAGCTCGATGATGCGCGGGTGGTCGGTCACCGCCGCGCCGACCAGGCCCACCCGCTTCGCATGGGGGGGAATCAGCTCGAGCACCCGCTCTGGTGGCACGGTGCGCATGCCGCCGTTGGTGGTACGGCGCAGCACGCAGTAGTGGCAGCCGCGCGAGCAGCCGCGCTCGGGCTCGATGAGGAACATGCTCCGCAGCTCGGTGTGCGGGGTGATGATCTGCGAGCGCGCGGGCAGGCGGGCGTCGGTGGCCTTGAAGACGAAGCCGCGGGTGGCCTCGGCCGAGAGCCCCGGCACGCGGAAGCCCGGCCGGTGCGCGAGGCGCTCGAGCACCGCGCGCTTGCCTCCGCCGGCGAGCACCGCGTCGAGCAGCGGGGCGATCAGATCTTCCGCCTCGCCCTGGATCAACACGTCGACGAAGGGCTCGAGCGGGTCGGGGTTGGAGAAGGTCAGCGGCCCGCCGGCCACCACCAGCGGTGCGTCGTCGGGGCGCGCTTCCCGCAGCGAGGCGAAGCCCGACAGCTCGAGCAGCTCGAAGAGGCCGGGCAGCTCGAGCTCGTAGGCGACCGAGAAGGCCAGCAGGCCGAACTGGTTGAGCGGCTTGAGGCGCTCGATCGACGCCGGCACCAGCTTCGCCTTCTTCCAGGCCTCGACGTCGTCGGGGAGAAAGACGCGCTCGGCGGTGGCGTCGGGGTGCGCGTGCACCTCGCGGTAGATGGCCTGGAAGCCCAGGCTGCTCATGCCCACGTGGTACGGGCTGGGGTAGCAGAGCGCGACCTCGAGCCTCGCGTCCTTGAAGAGCGTGCCTTGCTCGTCGGCGAGCAGGCCGCGCAGACCGTCGAGGAGCTGGTGTCGCTGATTGCTCACGAAATGAAGAACCCTCGCCTCCCGAGGTGGGAAGCGAGGGCTCTCTAACCTTCAACGACGGCCGGAGTCGAACTCCGACGGTCAGGTCACTCGAGGGTGGTCAGGTCGACGCCCGGCACGCAGGTGCCAGCCGCGTGGCCGTCCTGGGTGAGCCTCGGGTCACACACGGGCTGGAAGTCGGGGTTGATGCCCGAGCCGAAGATGCGGGTGCCGCCGTCGGTGTCGGCGACGGGGTCGCACTCCGGGGCATAGCTCGGGCCCGCGTCGGGCGAGGTGTCCGACGGGGTGCAGGGGATCTCCGCGGCGCCGTAGAAGGAACCCGGCCAGAAGCCGAGCACCTCGTAGTTCGCCACGCAGTCTTCCTCGGTGATCTTCACCTTGCCGGTGAACGCCGTGCCGGGGATCTTCGTGGTGTTGAGCACCTTGAAGTCGGTCCACTCGACGCCGAACTTCACCTCCGGGAGCACGGTGCCGTCGACCAGGCGCTCTTCCTGGTAGTTCTCGATGCCGCCCTTGAGGTTGGTGACGTCGCAGGTGCCCGCGGTGGGGAACTGCGGCATGTCGCCGATGACGGACAGGTTCTTGCCGTCGGGGTCGGTCGGGTCACGACGGGGGATCGACTCGTCCACCGGGCCGCACTCATTGGCGAGGTCGACGTCGTACGCGTCGCCGCCGTCCATCGGGTCGACGTGGCCGACGTCGTAGGGATCGCCGCCGTCCATCGGGTCGAACGGCGTGGGGACCACCGGGGTGCCGTCGAACAGCTCGACACCGCCGTCTTCGAGGGTGTGTACGCAGGCCATCGTCGGGTCGTCCGCGCCCTGGCAGTCTTCCTCGTTGGCGCAGTCGTTGGACGGGTCGATGTTGCCCGTGTACGTGTAGCCGAGGTACGGGTCGACGACCGGCTGCGCGCGGATGGCGAGGGTGAAGGCGCCACCCGACGCCTTGGTGCGGTACCGCTGCAGACCGACCAGCATCTTCTGCTTTTCGCCACAACCCATCGCAGTGCCCGTGCTGTCGATCTTCTTCAGCAGCGCGAGGTACGGGGGCAGCACGAGGCCGGCCGCGGTGATGGTGACGCTGCACTCAGGCAACGGCTGCGGCGCGAAGCACCCCTGGATTGAGAAGCCAGCAACCGCGCTGGCCAGACCGAGGAGACCGATTCGGATTCGATTGGTGTTCATCGTGATGTCTCTTTCCGAGGCTTAGAAGCTGAACCGGATGCCGAAGCGCACCGAGATGGGCGACTGGTAGGCGGTCGGCTGCTTGAAGTTGGAGTTCAGTTCGGCGCGAGTCAGCGGGATCAGGTTGCCCTGGTCGTCCTGGCTCGAGGTCGAGATCGCAGTGTTGTTGCCCGAGCACTGGGGCTGGTCGTTGCCGGCGAGGCAGGCGGCCTTCTGCGGATCCTTGTCGTTGGTGACGAAGGGGAGAACGTCCGAGTTGGTGATCGTCTGGTCGACGCCGGTCACCGCCTGGAAGTTGAACATGTTGAACACGTCGGTCGTGAACTGCACCACGTTGTCCTTGCTGATGCGGTAGCTCAGGCCGAGCTTCGCGTTGATGGCGTGGCGCCACGGGAGGCGACCACCCGCACCACGCGGGAGCACGAACACTTCGTCAGCGCCGTACAGCGGGTGGCTGCCGAGGTAGTTGATCGGCGCGCCCGAGCGGCCCTCGTAGGTCAGACCGGCGATCACCGAGAAGCTGTTGGTGATCTGGAACTCCTTCGAGGCGTAGGCCTTGATGAAGTGGTTGCGGTCGGCGTCGAGCGGGCCGGTGCGGTTGGGCAGCAGCGAGATGAGGTCGAAGTCGGCGTTGATGTTCGGGTCGAGCTGACCCGTCTCCGGGCGGAACAGACCGTTGTAGTTACCGCGCAGCGACGAGTACGTGTACGAGACTTGGCCCATCCAACCGTCGGAGAAGGCCTTGTTGAAGTACACCGACACGGCGTCGTAATCGCGGACCGCCTTGGGGAACGCCGAAGCGAGGCCGTACCCCGGGTTGCCGATGAAGTAGGTCGAGGCCTCGTCGATCGACATGTCTTCGACGACGTAGCCCATCCACCGGCGGGTGTAGGTCGCGCCGAGGCGGCCGTCGGAGATGATCTCGTACTCACCGCCGAGCACGATTTCGTTGGTGCTCTGGGGCTTCAGGTTGGGGTCGACCGGGGTCTTGCCGGCGCCCGTCTGCAGACCGGCCGCGTTGGGATCGTAGTCGCCGCCATTGATGGCGTTGACCTGGCGCGTGTTGCGCGGGTCGAGGCACTCGTTGGTGGTCTGGTTGATGTCCTTGAGGGGGTCGCAGCCGGGGTTCGACGAGGGGTCGGCCGCGAAGGCGTTGCCCTTCACCGCGTGCTGGAACTGGTACTGGTTCTCACCGGTCAGCGCGCGGTCCGCGATGTCGATGGGCATCGCCTCGTAGTAGACCGAGTAGTTCGCGAAGAGCTTGCTGCGGCCCTGCTGCGTGAAGTCGTAGATCAAGCCGAGGCGCGGCGAGAGCATGTTGTTGAGCGTCATGCCCAGCGAACCGTCACCTGAGATGAGCTGCTGGTTCTCGTAGCGCAGGCCGGCGTTGAGGGTCACCAGGTCCATGATCGACCAGCTGTCCTGCACGTAGGCGCCGACGCTGTTCGAGGTCGGAGTCGAGAGGATGACGTTCTGGCGGGTCGCCTCGTCGGGCGCGGTGAAGTAGCCGTACTGGCGGTAGTCCGCGTACGACGTGCCGCTGGTCGACTCACGCAGGAGCACCGCGCCCGAGTACGCCTTCTTCAGGTCGTAGCGGAGGTGCTCGATGTCGACGCCAGCCTTGATGATGTGGTGACCGAGGAGCTGACCGAGGAAGGTCGCCGACGCGCGGCCCTGAATGCGGTCGAGGGTGGCGTCCTGCAGGAAGCCGAAGCCACCGATGGTGTACGTCGCGCCGGAACCGGTGGCCGGGCACTGGGCCGCCGTGCTGCAGAGATCGAGGGCTTCCTGCGACAGGGTCTCGAACTGCGCGATCGAACGGGGCGAGGTGCGGCGGTAGATGACGGCCGGGGTGCCAGCAGCGGTGCCGTCACCGGCCGTGAAGTTGAAGCCCGAGCCGTCGTTGGGCAGCGACCCGTTGCGGATGCGGAACCAGCCGACGCTGGCGTCGAGCAGCAGGTGCTTGTCGAGGAAGCCACCCTGGTAGCGCAGCGACACGGTGCTGGTGTCGTTGTAGTCGTTGACGCCGCCGTTCCACGTCGCGGTCCTGCGGCGCTCGTTGAACGAGAACGGCGTGTTGCCTGACGAGGGCGAGCCGATGACCGACAGCGAGATGTTGTTGTCCGAGTTGATGAGGAAGGTCAGCTTGGCGATGTACGAGAAGGCGCGCTGATCTTCGAGGCGCTTCTGCTCGGTGCCGGGAAGCAGGGTGCGGGTGCTGTCGGGGTCGCTCGGGTCATCGAAGCGGTACAGCGAGCGCGTGGTCTGGGTGCGCACGAACGACGGCGCGAAGCCGACGAAGAACCACAAGCGGTCCTTGATGATGGGGCCACCGACCTCGGCGCCGAAGTCGACGGTGTTCCACAACCGGCCCTGGGTCTGCACGACGGAGGTGCGGTTGATGATGGGCGCGGACACGCCAGTCAGCAGGCCGGGCGTCCAGTTGCCCCACACGCTGCCGTGGAACTCGTTCGAGCCGGACTTGGTGACGACGTTGAGCACGCCACCGGTCGCGCGGCCGTACTCGGCCTGGTAGCCGCCGGTGATGACGTTCGCCTCTTCGACGAACTCCAGCGGGAACTGCGCGCCGTTGGTGCCGAAGGCCGGGTCAGACGTCGACACGCCGTCGACGAGGTAGAGGTTCTCAGGCGACTGCGCGCCGGAGAAGCCGTAGCCGAACTCGTCCTGGATGACCTGCGGGGCGACCGAGGCCAGCGACTCGAACGAGCGCACGCCCGAGCCGTTGGGCTGAATGAAGGCGATGTTGTTGATGAAGTCCTTGCCGACGTTCACGCCGGTGGTGGTCGAGCCGATGTCGACCGTGGGCGGCTTGCCGACGACGACGACCGTGTCGCCCTGCACCGACTCCGGCTGGAGCTGGATGTTGACGCGCACGGTGCGGTCGGTGCGCACGTTGATGTCGGTGCGCGAATACGGCTTGAACGACTCTTTCTCGAGCTTCAGGGTGTACACGCCGGCCGGCAACTGGGCGAGGCGGTACAGACCCGCGGCGTCGGTGACGACGATCTCTTCACCCTGCAGCGCAGGCGAAGTCGCGGTGATGACCACGTCGGGAACAGGCTTGCCAGTTGCGGCGTCGGTCACCGTACCCGTGACGACAGCCGTGCCCTGGGCAAACGCCAGAGAAGAAACGAGCGCGCTGCCGATGAGCGCGGCCCGGTACAGCCAGGTTGTTGGACGCAAGCGACCCTCCAGGAAAGGAAACGAATTGCGGTCCGGACCCTCCCTCTTGGTCACATGTGTGTCAACGGCTCTCGATGTGTCCGTTGCAATTTTGTTATGAGGCCCTCATTCCATGTTCGATTCCGTCCTGAACAAGAGCGACGTCCCCAAGAGCCGATTCGGCGTCGGCACGGTGATCTCGGTGCTGGTGCATGCGGGGCTGCTGGCGCTGGTGGTGTGGCTGAGCACGCGGCCGCCTCCGGTCGAGGAAGATGTGTCGGAGGTGAAGTTCTTCGCCGCGGTGCCGCCGCCTCCGCCTCCGCCCCCTCCCCCGCCCGCGGGCAGCAACAAGCCGAAGACGGAAAAGAAGATCGAGAAGAAGATCCCCAAGCCCGACGTGCTGGTGCAGCCCAAGGAGATCCCCGTCGAGAAGCCGAAGGAGGCCGAGCCCTCGAAGGAGGAGCCGGCGGCCGAAGAGCCCGACGGTGAAGAGGGCGGCGTCGAGGGCGGCGTGGTCGGTGGCGTCGTCGGCGGCGTGGTGGGCGGCGTCGTCGGTGGCGTGGTGGGCGGCACGCTCGGCGGTACGGGCACCGACGTGGTGCCGTTCGGCGAAGGCATGACGCGGCCCGAGTGCGACAAGTCGATCTTCGCCGACATCTACTCGCAGAGCCGCGAGGCCCGCGAAGCCCACATCGAGGGCATGATGATCGTGAAGTGCAACATCTTCGCGGACGGCACCGTGAAGAACTGCCGGGTGATCAAGCCGCTGCCGCACCTCTCGGAGCCGGTGCTCGCGGCGATCGCCCGCATGACCTGCAAGCCGGCCATGTTCCAGGGCAAGGCGATCAGCATCGACTACGTGCAGAACTTCCAGTTCAAGCTGCCGCGCTGACCTTTCGTCTCGCGGCTCGTCGCCCCACTTCAGTTCACATCAAACCGTTGGCCCCGACTGTGGGGCCGCACTAGGAAGCGCGTTCCATGGACTTCTCATTCACGCATCTCTGGGCCTCGATGGGGTTGTTCGCGAAGGGCATCGTCATCGTGATGCTCCTCATGTCGCTGGCGAGCCTGCTGGTGATGTTCGAGCGCATCGTGGTCTACATGCGCTCGGGTTCCGAGTCGGTGCGCTTCGCCGAGCAGATGGCGAAGGTGCTGGCTGGCGGCGATCTCAACGCGGCGGCGGCGACGAAGCTCGACAAGAACGTCGGGCACCTCGGCCGCACCATCAACGCGGGCCTCAACGCGTTCCGCACCGCGCCCTCGAACAAGGACGTGGCGCAGGAGTCGATCGCCCGTGCGCTCGAGCGCCAGGCCGCCCGTGAGGTGCAGACCTTCAAGCGCGGGCTCGGCGTGCTCGCCACCGTCGGCTCGACCGCGCCGTTCATCGGCCTGCTCGGCACCACGATGGGCATCGTGAACTCGTTCCAGCAGATGGCGAGCTCGGGCTCCGGCGGTCTGGGCACGGTGTCGGCCGGCATCTCCGAGGCGCTCATCACCACCGCCTTCGGCCTGCTGGTCGCCATCCCCGCCGTGATGGCGTTCAACTTCCTCCAGGGCTGGGTCGATTCCCGCTCGGTGGACCTGTCGGAGTCGAGCAACGAGTTCCTCGACGTCGTCAGCAAGCACTACGCGAAGTAAGCGCCACCCCTTCGAGACCGGAGCCCGACCATGGGAATGGCAGTCGGTGGTGGCAAGGGCATCAAAGCCGAGATCAACGTCACCCCCATGGTCGACGTCGTGCTCGTGCTGCTGATCATCTTCATGGTGATCACCCCGATGCTCCAGCGCGGCAAAGACGTGACGTTGCCCAAGGCGATGAAGGTCGATGACGAGAAGAAAGGTGGGGCCGACCCCATCGTCGTCTCGGTCACGCCCGACAAGCGCATCTTCATCGAGAGCGACAACTACGACGACGAGGGCTTCCAGTCGGAGCTGCAGAAGAAGCTCATCTCGAACCCCGGCCAGCGCATCTTGCTCAAGGGCGACGCGTCGCTGACCTTCGACGACGTGCGCCGGGTGATGAACCTCGCGCGGAAGTCGGGCGCGAAGTCGATCGCGCTGGGCGTCGAAGAGGTGAAGAAGTGAGCGGCCACAAGAAGCGGAAGAAGATCTCCGTCAAGCCGCAGGGCGCGCTGAACTCGGACATCAACATCACGCCGATGGTCGACGTGGTGCTCGTGCTGCTGATCATCTTCATGGTCGTCACCCCGCTCCTCGAGAAGGACATCGAGGTGAAGGTGCCCGAGAGCGAGAAGGTCGAGCAGCAGGAAGAGCTGCCGCAGGACCAGCTCGTGGTGACCGTCGCCGAGTCGGGTGAGGTGAAGATCAACCTCGACGTGGTGGCGACGCAGGAAGAGTACGTCGAGAAGCTGACCCGCATGCTCGCGGCGAAGAAGAAGGGCGAGAAGCTCGTGTTCTTCACCGCTGATGACAAGACGAACTACGCGAAGATCGTCGCGGCGCTCGATGGGGCGCGGCAGGCCGGCGCGGAGACGCTGGGCATGGCGACCGACAAGATTGAGGCTGCGCCTGCGCCTGCTCCGGCTCCTGAGCCCTGAGTCCCTCTCCCTGCTTGCGGGGAGAGGGTGCCGACCGAAGGGCGGCGGGTGAGGGGCCGTTCGAAGCGCAGAGCTCGTGAAAGCCCCTCACCCCAACCCTCTCCCCGCTCCGCAGGGAGAGGGAGATTCAGTCACGCAGCTCGGCCAACTTGCCCTTCATACCGGGCAGCTCACCCGGCGGCAGCTTGGTCATCACGTAGCTGACCGTGTCGTGCAGCGTCTCGTACGGGTCGCGCGCGACGAAGCCCAGCAGCCGCTCGGCCTTGTTCGAATCACACCAGAACCAGTGCTCGCCGACCTCGACCTCCTGCGGGTCGATCGCCGGCTTGTCGCCGCGCCACTTCGCGAAGCGCTCGAGCGCGTACGCCCCGAAGATGTTCAGGTTCTTCGACAGCTTCACGCGCGGCGCGGGCACCCCGGTGAGGCGCTCGAGCCGATGGAAGAAGTCCTTCATCGACAGGTTCACGCCCATCAGGTGCCGGCCGTACAGCTCGCCGCGGGTCAGCGCGTTGACCGCCGCCTGCGCCGCGTCGCGCGCGTCGACGAAGCTCATACCGCCGCCGGGCATCGCGGGGATGTCGCGCTGGAGGAACTTCACCACCGTCCACGTCGACGAGAGGCGATCGTCGCCCGGGCCCATCAACAGCGACGGGTTGAGCACCACCAGGGGAATGCCTTCCTTGCGGCAGAACTCGAGCGCCAGCTTCTCTTCGTAGATCTTCGACAGGTAGTACGGCCAGCGACCGACGGTCTCGATGGGGTAGTCGTCGGCCTCGGTGCCGATGCGCTCTTCCTTCGAGACGGCGATGGTGCCCGACGTCGAGACGAGGATGACGCGCGGCTTGGTGCCCAGCGTGCGGATGTCGCGCAGCAGCTCGCGGGTGCAGTCGACGTGCAGCTCGTACATCTTGCGGCCGTCCTGGTTCTTGAAGCTGACGAGCCCGGCCAGGTGGTACACGGCCTCGACGCCGCGCAGCGCCTCGCGCACGGCCTCGCGATCCTTCAGGTCCGCCTGCACGTGCCGCACGGGGTGTTCGCCCTGGAGCCACGCCGCCGGCGGCTTGCTGCGCGAGAGGAGCGTCAGCGCGTGGCCCTGCGCGCGGAGCAGCGGCACGAGGTGGGTGCCCAGAAAACCGGTACCGCCAGTGATGAAGATGTTCATGGAGTTCTCCCGCGGCGCTCACGGGTGGGGATGGCGGGCACGCTCAGATCTTCCTGCCGCACCGTGCGGCCGTCTTTGAGCGCCTTGACCGACTCTTCGGCCATGCGGGTGACGAGGCGGTAACCCTCGCTCTTGGCGAGGCCCTTCACTTTCTCGCGCAGCGCGCCGAGCTCGAGCACCGGCCCGATGCGCACCTCGAGGTCTTCGAACTTCGGCCACCACGCGCCCTTGGGCAGCGCGTCCCACGTGCCGTGCAGGTACACCGGCAGGATGTCGACGTCGAAGCCGAGCGCGAGGTAGCCGGTGGTGGGCTTGAACTCCTGCAGCTCGCCGTTGGGGCTGCGGGTGCCCTCGGGGAAGATGAGCAGGTTGAAGCCCTGCGTCAGCGACTCGCCGGCCAGCCGCAACGACTCGCGCAGTGAGCCCGAGCGATCCATGGGGATGAGGTTGGTGAAGTTCTCGAAGTACGCGCGCTTGAGCGGCGAGTCGAAGAAGTAGTCGCGCGCCGCGAGCGCCACCAGCCGCTCGCCCTGCTCGCCCATGGCCATCTTCACCAGACCCATGTCGAGGTGCGAGGCGTGGTTGGCGACCACGAGGAAGTTTCGGTTCTGCGGAATGAAGGCCTTGCCGGTCACCTTCACGCCGAACATGCCGCCGTAGATCGCGCGCTGCCCCGCCTGCAGCGCCGAGCGGCCGAGCTGGGCCACGCTGTCGGGCAGGTTGAGCTCGAGCTCGGCGTCGTTCTTGCGGGCGATCTCCTTCGAGATCTCGCGGGCGCGCACCTCGGCGGCCGGCTTGCGGCCCGAGGTCGCCACCACGCGGCGGAGATCGTCCACCGTGTTGATCTTCGTCAGATCGCTCACCGCGGTCACCGGCACGCCCGAGGCTTCCAGCGCCGCCGACAGCTCGGTGAGCATCAACGAGTCGAAGCCCAGGTCGACCTGCAGCCGCGACTCGGGCTTCACCTCGGCGACGTCTTTCTGGATCACGCTGGCGATGACCTCGGTGAGCCAGTCGGTGCTCTCGGGGTGATCGCCCTTCTTCGCCTTCTCGATGGCGTGGGCGGCCTTCTCCAGGCGCTTGAGCTCTTCCACCACCAGCGGGCGCTTGACCTTGCGGGTCGAGGTGCGGGGCAGCTCCACGTCCCAGAAGCGCAGGACCTTCACGCGGCGGTAGAAGGGCTGCTCGCCGGAGATGACGCGGAAGTGGTCTTCGATCTCCCGGCGCACCTCTTCGCGCGGCCGGTCTTTGTAGTCAGGCACGCACAGGCAGGCGACCTTCTCGCCGCCGTTCTCGTCGGGGAGCCCGACCACGCTGAGCTCCTTGATGTGCGCGTGTACGCCGTAGAGCTCCTCGAGCTCGTCGGGGTACACGTTCTTGCCGTTGGCATCGATGATGACGTCCTTGCGACGCCCGACGAGGAAGAGGTGCCCGTCGGGATCGATGCGGCCGAGATCTCCGGTGTGGAGCCAGCCGTCCTTCAACACCGCGTCGGTGGCCTGGCGATCCTGGAAGTAGCCGGCCATCACGTTGGGGCCGCGAGCGATGACCTCGCCGATGCCCTCGGCGTCGGGCTCGAAGATCTTCAGCTCCACGCCGGGCAGCGCCTTGCCCACCGTACCGGGGAGCCGCTTGTGGCCCGCGTGGGTGACGGTCAGCACCGGCGCCGCTTCGGTCAGGCCGTAGCCTTCGTCGAGCGTGAAGCCGAGCGCGTGAAACGCCTTGTGCACGTCGTCGGGCAGCGCGGAGCCGCCGCTGATCAGGAACTTGATGTTGCCGCCGAACTTCCGGTGCACGGGCCAGAAGAGCAGCTTGCCGAGGTTGAGCCCCTGGCGGTTGCGCAGCTCGGCGTTGATCGACATCAGGCCCTTGAGCGCCTCTTCGACGAAGCGGGGGCGCGAGGCCATCTCCTGGGTGATCTTCCGGTGGAAGAGCTGCCAGAGCGCGGGCACGCCGACCATGCCGGTGATGTTGCCGCCCTCGAGCACCTCGCCGATGCGATCGGCGGTCAGCTCGTCGAGGTAGGCCACCTCGGCGCCGCGCGAGAACGGGGTGAGGAAGCCCGCGCTGAACTCGAAGGTGTGGTGGAGCGGGAGCACCGAGAGCACGCCGTCGCCCACGCCGATGTCGAAGGCGCCGCCGAGCTTCGCCACCAGCGCGGCGAAGTTGCGGTGGGTGAGCATCACGCCCTTGGGGTTGCCGGTGGTGCCGCTGGTGAAGAGCAGCGAGGCCACGTCGTCGGGCGAGGCGTTCTTCTTCACCGGCCCCAGCCCGTCGGCGCGCAGCGGGTCGCCGGCGAAGGCCTCCCCGAAGGTCATCACCCGCGTCGAGAGGCCGGCCGCGGCCAGGGTGTTCTCGAAGCCAGGGTGCTTCTCGAGCATCGCGTCAGTGACGAGGCAGATCTTCGCTTCGCTGCGGCGGGCGATGTTGACGATCTCGTGCTCGGAGATCTCCTTGTCCACCGGCACCGCGGTGGCGCCGGCGCGCAAGATGCCGAAGAAGGCGATGCCCCACTCGGGCCGGTTCTCGCCGAGGATCATCACCCGGTCCTGGTGCTGAATGCCGGACGCGAGCAGCGCGCTGCCGACGCGCGCGGCGTAGCGGTGCACCTCGCCGAAGGTGAAGCGCGACGACTCCTCACCCTCGTAGAAGCGGAAGGCCACGCGGTGCCGCCACTCGTGGGTGGTGGCGTCGAGCAGCTCGAGCAGGTCGCGGTAGGCGTGCACCACCTTGCGCTTCTCGGTCTCCTCGTCGAGGCCGGGGAACACCCACTTCTCCAGCCCGGGGATGTGGGTCTCGAGGAAGTAGGTGCGCCAGTCGATGTCTTCGGGGTTCCAGTTGATCTTCGCGCGGTCGTGCGCGGGCATGCCGACGTACAGCGAGCGCGTGTTGTCGCAGCGGAAGATGTACCGGTTCTCCCAGATGAAGGGCATGAACAGGTCGACGATCATGTTGACGCGATCGGCGTCGTCGGCGACGTCGCTCAGGCCCAGCTTCACCTTGTCGAGCACCGCGTTGAGCTTGGGCGCGCCCCAGGTGGGCCGGTTCTCGTCGATGGCGGTGTTGAGCCACTTCGCGCCCTTGCTGAAGAGCGGCGAGTTGGTGAGATCGAACAACGTCTTGCCGACGGCCTTGGGCTCGACGCGGCTCTTGAGCTCGTTCATCAGCTCGTTGCCGGTCTCCTTGCGGCGCCAGCGGCGGCGCTTGTAGAGGCCGACCAGCTCGACCGAGCGGCTGGCGACGAACGGCGAGCTGTCACCGGTGGCCTGCTGGTACACGCGGCGCTCGCTGGTGCGCAGCTGCTGGGCGGTGATGGCGATGAGCGAGCCGGCGACCTGATCGACGGGGATCATGTCGAGCACCGCCTTGTCGCTGGCGGGCACCGCGGTCTGGCCCTTGAGCAGCGCGTAGACGATGGGCGCGGAGGTGGTGAAGCCCTCGTTCCACCCGGGGAACGGGTACTTCTGGGCGCTCTCGACGATCGACGGGCGCACGATGGCGTAGCGGAGCCCGGGCGTGGCGGCGAGCACCTGTTCGCCGAGCGACTTGGTGTACGTGTACGTGTTGGGCCAGCCCCAGTGTTTGGCGCGCTCCATGCCCGCTTCGACCAGGCGGGTGCTGAGCCACAGCTTGCGCTCGCGGCCGACGGCGAGACGGAGCGTCTTCTCATCGTTGAAGTCGCGGCCTTCTTCCTTGAGGCGATCGAGGGCCTTCTCGCGGAAGGTCGAGGCCAGGGCCTTGTCGTCGGCCTGTTCGCGGAGCCGGGCGACGGTCTTCTCGGCGTCGGCCAGCTCCTGCTCGAGCGAGAAGTCGCGGCCGTCGAGCTCGCCGCGCCGCGGGAAGTAGCCGGTGACGTCTTCGTCTTCGAAGAGCAGGCCGCTGCGGTTGCCGGCCACGAAGGCGGTGGACATGTGGACCAGCGGCACGTCCCAGAAGAGGCAGGCCTCGACGAGGTACTTCACGCCGTAGGTGTTGACGTTGAGGCCGACCTCGAGCGACGGGTTGAAGCTCACCAGGCCGGCGCAGTTGATGACGACGTCGATCTGCCCCTTGAGCGCGCGGGCGGCGGTCTCGTCCATCCCCATCCACGGATCGGTGATGTCGCCGTCGAGGATGGTGACCTTCTGCTGCAGCCACTCGATCGCGCCGGTCTCGCCGAGCTTCTCGCGGAGCGGGATGAAGGGCTCGCTGGTGGCGACCTTGTCGTAGAAGCGGGCGTGCGCGCTCTTGCTGCTGCCCTTGCGGACGAGCACCGAGACGTGGGCGAGCTGCTCGCCGTAGTGGTGCAGCAGCATCGAGAGCGACACCTTGCCGACGAAGCCCGTGGCGCCGGCAAACAGCACGCGCTTGCCGGTGAGGATCTTCGTGACGTCGAGGGGTCCGAGGGACGAATCGGCCATGGGCGGGCATGTAGCAGAACCGCCTTGCCGAGGGGTCAGTCTGAGGGGGTGAACCTGCTAGGGTGGCGGCATGTCGTCGGCGGCGCAGGCCCAGCGGAGCGCGTTGGCGAGGAAGGCGATCGCCGGCTTCGAGGCGGCCGCGGCTGAACGGGCGAGACTGAGTCGCAGCGAAGGGCCCAGGCCGGAATGGGCGGTCGACGTCTCGATGGGAATGTTCGAGGTCGCATGGCCAAAGCTCCACGGAAACAAGTACCGCGCCAGCCGCGCGCGACAAGAGCAGCCCGTTCGCGCGGTGTACCTCGAGGCGGTCAGGCGCGCGGCGCGCAAGAGCGAGCGCTCGCTGATGTCGCTGATGTTCTCGAGCACCTCGGAAGACCGGCCGCCATCATCGGAGGCATCGCCGTCATCGCGTGGGGCTACGCGCGACTCACGGCCGACATCGACTGCGCGATCGCGGCGGCGAGCACGGACAGCGGCGAAATCCTGACGAGCTTCGAACAGGCCGGCTTCGCTGCTCGCAACGACGACCCGGTCGCGTTCGCCGAAGAGAACCTGGTGCTGCTGCTGCGCCACGTCGAGACTGGCGTGGAAGTCGACGTCAGCCTCGCGCAGCTCGAGTTCGAGGGAGTGGCGCTCCGCGCGGCGGTGCTCAAGCCGTTTGGGCGCGCGAAGATTCGCGTACCGGAGCTCACCGATCTCCTCATCTACAAGCTGATCGCGGGCCGCCCGAAGGACCACGAAGACGTCGTGGAACTGCTGGCGCTTCAGCCTCGCGCGGTCGACGCCCGGCGTGTCGAGCGCACGCTGCGCGACTTCGACGAGCTGCTCGACACCGACCGCCGCGGCGACTGGGCCCGGCTCCGACAGAGAACCCGATGAAGAAGACGCTCTCGCTGCTCCTGCTCGCCCTGCCCGTCTTCGCGGCCGACCCGCCCCCCGAGGCGCAGCTCGCGCTCAGCTCGTTGAAGGCGGGCGAGCGCGCGCGGGTCGAGGCGGTGCTGGGCGACGCGACGCTGCTGCCGCTGTACCGCGGCGACTTCACCGTCGACCCGGTCAAGCGGCTGGTGGCCGGCAAGGTGGCGCTGACGTTGACCGCGAAGGCGCCGATCTCCGATGTGTACCTGCGCTGCACGCCCAACGCCGAGCACCCCGGCGCGGTGACGTTGAGCAAGCCGAAGGTGAGCGGAGGCACGGCGACGATCTCTCAACCCGACCCGTCGCTGTACCGCGTGAAGCTCGACCCGCCGCTGGGCAAGGGTGAGCAGGCGACGCTCGAGCTGGAGCTCAAGGCGAAGGTGGCGCCGCTCCCGAGGGATGCGGGCGGGCTGTCGACGCTGCAGAACGACGGACCGGGCGGCGACTACGGCGCGTGGTCGGGCAGCGACGACGTGGTGTCGCTGGTGGGCCTGATGCCGATGATTCCGCCCGAGCGCGGCGGGCAGCTCTTCGAAGGACCGTCGGGCATCGGCGATCTCGGCAGCTTCGACCCGTCGAACTTCATCGTCAGCGTCACCGCGCCCTCGGGCTGGCGGGTGGTGTCGAACGGGCTGGCGATGGGCGAGGTGCCGACCGGCAGCGGCACGGTGCGCTGGGTGTACTCGGTGGCCGCGGCGCGCGAGCTGCCGCTGTTTCTCCTCAAGAACCCGAAGGTGGTGACGCGCAAGTTCGGCGAGCTGGAGGTGGAGACGGTGGTGCTCGGCGCGGCGGGCAAGCAGGCCGACGAGGTCACCGAGCAGGCGGGCAAGGCGATGGCCACGCTCGAAGAGAAGCTGGGCCCCTACCCGTACAAGACGCTGCGCGTGGTCGAGATGCACCTCGTCAACGGCGCCGGCGGCATGGAGTTCCCCGGGCTGGTGACGGTGTCCTCATCGCTGCTGTCGGGCGAGACCGACCCGCTCGAGGCGCTGGGGCTGGGCGGCGATCAGGCGCGCATGGCGCAGTTGATGTTCGGCTCGGCGATCAAACAGATGATGAAGAACACGCTGGAGTTCACCATCGACCACGAGCTCGCCCACCAGTACTCGGCGATGTTGGTGGGCAGCGACCCCATCGCGGAGCCGATCGCCGACGAGCCGCTGACCCAGCACCTCGCGCTGTTGTTGCTCGAGTGGCGGCAGGGCAAGGCCGCGGCCGATCAGATGCGCGACGGGCAGCTCAAGGCCGCGTTCCAGATGCACCGCATGCTGGGCGGAGCCGACGCGAAGGCCAACCGGGCCACGCACGAGTACACCTCGAACCGCGAGTACGCGGCGATGATCTACGGCAAGGCGCCGCTGCTGTTCGACGCTCAGCGCAAGCTGGTGGGCGACGAGGCGTGGCTCCGCGGGCTGAGGGCGTACTTCGACGGCTACCGCTACCGCTGGGTGACCGCGCGCACGTTGACCGAGCTGGTCGGCAAGCAGACCGGGCAGAGCAAGAAGCTCGAGGCGCTGCGGGCGCACTGGTGGAACGAGCTCCACGGCGACGAAGACATCGGCATGTTCGATCTCGAGGGGCTGATGAACGGGAAGAACGCCGCGGGGCTGCAGGGCGCCGACCCGAAGGCGCTCAAGGAGCTCGAGGCGTTGATGAAGGCGCTGACCGGCGAGGACTGAAGCGAGCGCTCAGAACTGCTGCGGTCGAGAGACGAGGCCCTTGAGGGCCGTGCGCTGGGCGTCCTCGAGTTCGACGCCGGAGTTCCGCAACTGCCACGCCGCCAATTCCTTGCTGACTCCGTACCGGATCGCCGCTCGACGAACCGTCGCCAGCGCGTCGCCGTCGAACTGGGCTGCCACGACGGAGCGAGGAAGGAGCAACTCTGCGGCGAAGGCTCGTGCTCGCTGTTCCAGGTCACGTGGCATGCGGCCGCCGAGCGCCTCTGCGACGGGCAGCGCGTGATGGGCGTCGAACAGCAGGTGGCAGACCTCGTGCGCGAGCGTTGCGCGCCGCCCAGAGGGCCAACGGGCGTGCTGCCCCTCAGCGTTGACCACCACCGAGGCAGCCCCCCCTTCCCACACCGCCAGCGCGTCGATGTTCCGACTGAGGGGGAGCCGAGCCGACAACACGCGGACCCCCCATCGTTTGAGCAGCGATTCCGGCTCGACCCGACCGACCAGGTCGAGTCCGGCTCGTACCCGACCCGCGAGCTCAAAGCCTTGCTCGAACGGAGGGCCGTCCGTCGAAGCGTCGAAGACGGGAAGCACAGCGCGGGTCCGCCCCCGGGCTGTGCTTCGAACCTGGTCGAGCACCAACTTGAGTTCTGAGGGCGGCATGACGCCTCGAACCGCGCGCGCCAGCGCCAGAACGACCGAGCGCTCGACGCGGACGCCAGGTGACACAGAGCGACCCAACTGCGCCAACTCCTCCAGGTCCCAGCCCGTGTAGAGGGCCGCGGCGTCTTCGATGGACTGGTGCCGCTCAGCCCACGCCTGAACGGCCGCGATGGAGCGCGGGTGCCGGCTCCCGCGCAGGCGCGCCACGATCTCCTCCGCCCAGCGCTCGACGGCCCCCAACGACTCCGAGATCGGCAGCCACCGGAACGCTCCGTCGGTTGCGACGGCCACACGGCCGCCCTCGACCACCAACCACACAGAAGGAAGCCGTGCCCCCGCGATGCCGTGAGCCAGGTCGTGGGCCTCGAGGAACGAATAGCCCTCCGCCTCCGCGGCCTCCAGTTCGTCAGGGTCGAGGCGTGTCAGGGCCTCTCGCACGAGCGCCGGGGCTGCCCCCACCGAGTCGGGCTGAAGGTTCAACGGCATCGGCTGCCACAGCAGCCGCGGCCAGACCCGAGCGAGGTGTTCGAGGAAGTCGACCCAGGTCCACTCGAACGGGCCCCACACCACCTGGTCTTCCAGAAACAAGGTGACGGCGCCCCGAGTCGAGAGGGCGGGATCTTCGGCGGCGGCCGTGGACCAGCGCACTGTGAAGGTGAGTCCGTTCATCGTCAGAGCCCGAGCCACTTCTTGCCGTTCTTCCGCCCGCCCCGCGCCATGGACGCACGGTCTACAAACGCCACCGACACTCCGAGCGCCGCGCGCCGAGGGGCTGGCGGAGGTGCGCACGGCGCATACCCCGGCGCCCCCCCGCCCACCTCGAGGCTGGTTCCGCCCTCAAAAAATCCCGCCAGCATCCGAAACAGTAACGGATGACTTCCGACAAAACGCAGTAAGAACAGACCGTTACGTTTGGCATCCGAAACAGTAACGGATGCCGGGGGGAAATTTCGGGATGCCCATGCTCACGCCAGAGGCCCTCGAGGAGCTCGGTCGGCACGTGTCCGATCTCCCCGCGGGAGCGATCAGCCTCGCCACGCTGGCGCAGCGGCTGGGCGTGTCGGTGCCCACCGCGCGCCGCCGCCTGAAGGCCTGGGCCCAGGCCCACCGCCTCACGCTGCAATCGATCCGCGCCCGAGAGGGCGAGCGCGGCCCGCAGAGCGCGCGCTGGTACGTCGCGCGCACCGCCCCTGCTCCGTCGCCCCCGCGCCCTCCCGCGCCCGCGCCGCCGCCGCCCGACGCCCCCACGCGCACGCTCCCGGCCGCGGTGCTCGGCGCGCTGGCGCCCGACGAGCGCCAGGCCCTGCGCCTGCTGATGACCAGCGGCTCGGCGCGCACCAGCGAGCTGGCCGCGCAGCTCGGCCGCAGCGGCGATCGCACCGAGGGGCTGCTGCGCACGCTGCGCCGCAAGCTCCACCGCCTGGGCACGCCGCTCATCGACAACGAGACGCTGCCCGACGGCGAGGCGCTCTTCCGCTTCTCCAGACCGAAAGCCCCATGAGCCAGGCCCAGTCGATCGTCAGCGCGCTGCGCAGCGGGG
>Ga0208755_100205_pt1 | contig 24576 bp, 11 predicted proteins | sample LakWasMet57_HOW8_2_FD_183891 | JGI IMG/M metagenome (GOLD analysis project Ga0208755, IMG submission 183891) | Freshwater sediment methanotrophic microbial communities from Lake Washington under simulated oxygen tension - Sediment Metagenome... | ecosystem: Environmental > Aquatic > Freshwater >... | reverse complement strand
AAAAAAAGTCTCCACTAGCAAATTTAAAAGAGATTGCTTCGTTATTTAATGAAGGGTCTGCAGATAAAAAAACAGAATGTTTAGTTGAATGTGCAAACATAAAATTAAGTTCAAGAAAAATAATTGAACAATACCACGATTGTTTAATGTTTTTATTAGGATATCCTGAAAATGAAGAATTGCTTTTGTTAGCGCAAAAGGAAATGGACCGCTTATGTGATGCAGTTAAAAAATTACCAAAGGGTACAAAAGATCAATTAGAAAGAACCGGCATTGCTTATACCCAAACACAAGCTGCAAACAGTTACACATTAATAAAATGGCTTTTAAAAACTTATCCCAATCAAGTTGCTTTACATTCTATAGATGAAGCTGGAGTTCATCCAAAAGAAGTTTTAAGACATGCGTTAAACGAAATGGAATTTGAATTTGCTTTTAGCGAAAAATTAAATCCCATAAAATGGCTTGAGAACGGTGCCGGATCTAAAAACAAAAAAGATATTTTAATTTGGCTAATAAATTGTTTTGAAAGAATTGAAGCCAGTGATTTAATAAAAGACCAATTATTTGAATCGCTCAAGATTTTTATTTCGGTTATTCCAACTAGCAAAAGTTTATCTAAAGGCTTTGGCAATTTTAGTTTGCATAAAAACTATTACCACACAAATGGTTTATTAAAACGTTTTGACGAACAAGAAATTATTAATAAAAAATTACCTGCAGCAAAAAAATTATCTGATACACAAAAAAATATTATCATTGAAAAAGCGCGAGTAGCCTTGTTTTTATTAAATAGAGAAACAGAACCTATAGTTTACTGTAACGCAGAAGGATTGTTGTTTTACGAATTAGAACATGGCCTTTCAATTGCTTTGTTTAGTATTCTTCCCGAAAGACGACTGCCTCTTGAATCGTATATTGGATTTATGATGTTTAAAAACGGACATCCTATGGCTTATGGTGGTGGTTGGTTATTTGGCAACCGTTCTTTACTAGGTATAAATATTTTTGAAAGTTTTAGAGGCGGAGAATCTGCTTTTGTTTTTTGTCAATTGCTACGAAGCTATAAACAAAGTTTTGGCGCAAACTATTTTGAGGTAGAGCCTTATCAATTTGGGAAAAATAATCCTGAAGGTTTAAAATCTGGCGCCTTTTGGTTTTATTACCGTTTTGGTTTTAGACCAATTGATGCTGAATTAAATAAACTTGCTCTAAAAGAAGCAGAAAAAATAAACAGTAGCAAAGGCTATCGCACATCGATTGAAACTCTGAAGCGTTTTACAAATTCTAATTTAGCCGTAAATTTTAAACAAGAACAATTACCGGTAAACCCAAGTGTTATTAGTGAATACATTAGCACTGAGATCACACTAAAATTTAAAGGAGATAGGTCTGCTGCTGAAAAATGGTGTTTATCTGTTTTAAAATCCGATTTGGGTATTGAATATAGTAAAGCAAATAAATTAGAAAAAATCGGAATTAATAAATTAGTTTTTTTTATTGGCTTTTGTATTCAAACTAAAAAACTAAGTGCAACAGAAAAAAACAACCTAAAAACATTTGTATTAGAAAAAGGGAAATCAGAATTTAAATACATTGAATTGTGCAATTCAATAAATTTTAAAAAAATACTGGTTGCTGATCTTTTGAAATAAAATTTAAAACTAGTAGAAAATTACTTTTCTTTTCCCTCCCAGGTAGCAGATTGCTTGCGAGAAAAACGAATACCTAACATTATCTCATGTGTACCGGTAGAATACTTTTTAATGTTGGTAGTTGTAAAGTCATATGAGTAACCAATCATTAAATAATTTTTATAAAAATATCCTATCAATGCCGTAAATGCATCATGATGTCTGTAAGCGCCACCTAGCCAAATTTGTTCTTGATAAATAACGCGCATACCAACATCAATTTTTGGAGGTGTAGGTATCTCATATTTCACTAAGAAAGAAGGTTCAATTTTAAAGTCGTCTCCTAAATCAAATTTATAGGCACCATTTAAATTAAAGTGATTTACGATCTTACTGTTTTTACCAGCACCTTCATACAATTTTATTGGCGCTTGATACAATTGCGGAATACTTAGTCCAAAATAAAATCTATCCTTTTTATGAAAATAAAGTCCAGCGCCAAAATCAGGCACATATGTGTTTTGATAGGTAGATAATAAATTTTGATCGCCATCATCTCGTAAAATTAATTTGCTTCCATCAATACCCCATTGTAAAACACCCGCGCTTAATCCCATCGAAAGAAACATATCATCTTTCACCTTCATATGATAAGCATAAGAAAAATTTAATCCTGTTCTACGTGTTGGCCCAACTATATCAGTATATAAATTCATACCTATACCCATGTTTTTTGCCTTTATTGGTCCATGAAGTGTAAGCATATATGTTCGCGGCGCATCGGTTACTCCAACCCATTGGTAGCGATTGTTTGAACGAACGTCTGCATAATCATCTTTACCCGAAACAGCAGGATTAATTGCCATTTCGTTTAACATGTATTGCGTGTATTGTGGTAATTGCTGACTAAAGCCACACACCGCAATAAAGCTTAACAAACATATGTAGTACTTTTTTATCATTATCTAAATATGGTTAATGGTCCAACATAAGGTGTTTTGTATGCTGGATGATTTAAATTAATCACGTAATAATAAGTTCCAACAGGTAAATCTTTTCCTTTATATTTTCCATCAAACTGCCCATTGTAATTATTATAGAAATACAATTGCTCTCCCCAACGATTATAAATTTCAACTGTATTATCAGGAAACTGATCTAAGTTGTCAATTATCCAGCGCTCATTTTTAGTGTCGCCGTTCGGACTAAATCCGTTTGGAATTTTTATTGTTGGATATAAGAATACCGTCATGGTATCACTATTTGTGCATCCTGTAACTAAATCAATCACAGTTACAGTGTAGGTAGTATTAACTGTATTTGACGCCACGGGATTTTGAAGACTAGGATCATCTAATGTAAATGAAGGCGACCAAGTAACAGAAACCGAACCGGAAGTTGTTGGACTACCGCCAATTGTTACACCTGTAAAAACTGGTATTGTGTAAGTTGGTCCTGCATCTACAAATGGTAACCCAAATGTATTAACCACAACAAAATCAGTATCCGAGCATCCGCCTATTGGAGAATAAGCGATTAAAGCATAGGTATATGAACCAGGGGCAGTAGGTGGCGTTGGTGCAAAATAAGTTGAATTATTTGAAACAGAATTAGTAACATTTGGAAGCAAGAACCAATCAAAAGAAACTGCGCCAAAAGAATTTGTACCCGTTAAAGTTACTGAAGGAGTAGGACAAACAGTTTGATCATTTCCGGCCAAAGCAACCACACTAATTGTTGGCACAACTATTAACATGGTGTCTTTTCTACAACCATTATTATCTGTTAAACTTAATGAGTAGTTTCCTGCAACTATAGAATTAATATTTTGTGTACTTGCAGTAAACGATGATGGACCGGTCCATGTGTATGTGTATGCCGGTGTACCACCAATTACACCAACACTTAACGAACCATCGGCAATAGAACTACAAGACGAGTTGGCAATAGTTGGCGTTAACACTATTGATGCAGGATTTAGTAAACTGGTACTCGCAGTAATCACACATCCATTGGCATCAGTAACAGTTGCCGAATAAACAATTGCCGCGGTTGATGGACCAGGACATAAAGAAAACTGAGGGTTAGTGGTACCTGATGGCAACCATGTAAACGTGTAAGGTAATGTTCCGCCACTTGGCACTAAGGTAATTGCACCATTACAATCATCATGACATTTAGGTTGCGTAATATTTGTTAAACTTAATTGTAACGGCTGGTTTTGTGTTAACGTAAATGATTGTACTGTTTTACATCCATTTGCAGCAGTAACAGTTAAAGTTATAACACCTGCACCTAAACCACTAACGGTTGGCAAAGTGACGCCATTACTCCAAGCATAGGAAACTGGTAAAGAAGTACTTGTACCTAATGCTGTTATAGATCCGGTTAAAGCTCCTGAGCAAACAATGTTACTTTGTGTAAATGTAATTACAGGGCCGTTAGTATTATTTATAGCAAATGCTTGTGTTTGCGGACAACTTGCACCGGCTGTATTTGTAACTGTAACCGAATAGTTTCCGGCACCAATATTTGTTAACGAAGAAGTTATTCCCGGGCCCGGAGTCCAAGAATAAAAATAGCCGCCGGGAGCTAAAGTAGGGCTAACAACAACACTAATGGTGCCATTAGACGAACCGCAAGTTGGTGCGCTTATAATTGGTGTAATCGTATATTGTATACCTGCATTAATATTTACAGATGAAGTACGAATACAACCCTGCGCATCTGTCATTTGTAAAAAATAACTACCTGCACATAAATTTGTTATCACTGAGTTAGAAACTACAGGACTAATCCAGTTATAAGAAATAGGTGCAGTTCCACCAATGGCTACAACCGTTGCGGCACCATTACATTGTCCGGCACAAATCTCATTTTGAATAGTAGTTGTTTCTCCTGTAATACCGCTTGAACTGCTGATGATAACATTTTGCAATTGAGTACATAAATTATTATCGGTTACTAATACCTGATATAAACCTGCACATAAATTAGTAGCAGTTGAACCTACAGCACTAGACGTCCAGCTATAAGTATAAGGGGCAGTACCGCCAGCAGCAGTTATAGTAGATGACCCATTACACATATTACAAGAAGGAGATGCTACTGAATTTGTTGACGTGATTTGAGCTGGAGAAGTGATATTTGTTGTAAACGAATTAAAACAACCAATTGCATCAGTAGCCGTATATGTATAAGTACCATTACATAAATTTATTGCAGAAGGTCCTGTTTGTGTATTACTCCAAACATAAGTTATTGGAAAATTAGGGCTTCCTGAAATAGATGTAACACTTGCTGTTGCCAAACAATTTCCAAAACAAAGATTGTTTGTAACGGTTGATGTGGCGGTCATATTTTGCACACCCGGTAAATTAAGTGTTACGGTAGAAGGACAAAGGTTGTTATCGGTAATAGTGATTGTGTAATTTCCGGCACACGCATTTGTAAGTGTTGCGTTTAAAGAAGCACCCGGACTCCAAACGTAATTATAAGGACCTGTTCCTCCGGAAGTATTTAATGTAACCGAACCGTTACAAACTCCATTACAAGTTGGGAACGTAAGGTTAGGAAGAACTGAAATAGCTGAAGGTTGAGAAATTACAACCGAATTAAATAGTAAACAATTATTTGCATCGGTAATTTGAGCGGAATATGTACCGGCACATAAATTAGTTTGTGGATTTACTGTAGAAGCAGATGGCGGAACAATCCAACTAACCGTATAACCAGGTGTTCCACCAACAATTCCTATAGGATTAATTGAAGCGGCACCTGTACATTGTGCATTACAAGAAATGCTTGAAGAAGTAATTGGTGCAGCACTTGGTCCGTTTGAATTACTTAATGGAATTGTTACAGTGTTTGTACAATTATTTGCATCAGTAACAATCACAGTATAAACACCGGCAACTAATCCGGAAACAGCAGCGTTTGTGCTCGATACAGGTGCAGTCCAAGAGAATGTGTAAGCTGGAGTTCCACCAACAGGAATTGCAGTTATTGATCCGTTTGCAGAACCACAAGTGGCAGGCGCAATAGAAGTATTTACATTTAATACTGGTGGATTTGTTAAGGTAAATGTTTGCACATCGGTACATCCATTATTATCGCTTATAGATAATGTATAGTTTCCAAAACAAAGAGCGTTTACAGTTGGAGAATTTGGAGCTACCGGAGTCCACGTATAATTAACTGTGCCAACTGCGTTAACCGGTGTGCTAATTGCCACACCATTACAATTACCATTACAAGAAGGGTTTGTAGTAGTTACGTTGGCTAATAAAGCCGGTGGATTAACTAAATTAGCAACACCACTGGCAGTGCAACCTGCGGCATCAATAGCAGTTAACGTATACGTTCCTGCAATTAAATTTGTAGGATTTTGTCCAACTCCAGAAGCCACCCAGTTAAAACTAACGGTTCCTTGATTGCCGGACAATAAAGTAGAAATACTTCCTGTAGCAGCACCGTTACATAAAGGACTTGTTGGCGTAAGAGTAACGTTAAATGCACTCGGTGCTGTTATTGTAAAACCTGTAGCAGAAGTACAGCCGTTTCCGTCAACAACAGTTCCTGTATAATTTCCGGCACATAAATTTCCTAACGTTGAAGTTGTTGCAGGGCCATTAGACCAGCTAAAACTATAAGTTGGTGTTCCTCCCGCAACATTTATAGATGCTGTTGCATTACAAGAATTAGAACAACTTGCATTTACAGATGTTAGAGTGGTTGTTAAAGCTACGGGTTGAGTAATTGTAACTACTGTTGAAATTGGACAACCATTTAAATCGCTAGCGTTTACAGTGTAAGATGCCGGACAAAGATTAAAAATATTCGCATTCGTTGACCCTGTAAAAGTTCCAACCGGCAACCAAGTAAACGTTATAGGTGCAGTTCCACCGCCTCCGGCAACGTTAATTGAACCATTACAAGCAGCATTACATAAAACGTTACTTGCTGTAGTAGTTAATGTTAAAGCAGCCGGCTGAGTAATCGCAAAAGTAAATTGTCTCGGACAAAGATTTGCATCGGTAATATTTAACGTGTAGTTACCTATTGATAAATTGGTAACGGTAGAAGTTCCCTGGCCTGTAATCGGCGGAGCAACCGGTAACCAATTGTAAGTATACCCTGGTGTGCCACCGGATGCAATAACCGTTATTGACCCATTAGCAGAGCCAAAACATTTTACATTTGTTACTGTAGAATTTATAGTTAAAGAAGCTGCAGGCTGCGCAATCCCAATAGATTGAGAAGTAACACAGCCATTACCATCTGTTACAGAAATATTATAAGTACCTGTGTTTAACCCGCTCGCTGTTGAAGTATTACCAATGGTCGTAAATCCAACAGCAGGCGTCCACGTAAAGGTAAATGGACCAATTCCTGATGCTGTAACAGTAGACGCTCCTGTGCTAGAGCCAAAACATGTTACAGATTGATTATTTATTGTTAATGTTGGACCTGTAGGATTAGTTAATACTGCCGAAACAGTTGAGGTACATGCTCCATCAGTAATGGTAACAGTGTAAGGACCTGCTAATAAACTCGAATAACAACTTGTAGCGCCACCAACACCTCCTGCAGGACTCCATGCGAAAGTATAAGGACCTAAGCCACCGCTAGGACCGCCACTAGGTGTTACACAAATACTTCCATTATTAACGATACAAGCAGAAGGATTTGTTGTTGTAAATGTTGCAGAAATAGAAGGTGTAGAAGTGATGTTAAATATCTGCGTTTTTGAACAACCATTAGCATCCGTAACTTTTAAAGTATATGTTCCAATACATAAATTACTGAGATTGGCTGTTGTTATTGCTCCCGGACTCCATGAATAGGTTAATAAACCCGTTCCGCCAGAGGCATTTGAATTAATAGCACCATTACAATTACCAAAACAATTTACATTCGTTTGCGTTGGTGCAATAATTATATCTGGTGGATTGGTAAAAGTTATCGTTCCGGTATTTGAACAACCCAGTTGATCCTTCACTAATACGGTATATGTTCCTGCACATAAATTTATTGCAGTTTGAGAGGTTTGTGACGGTGTAGTTGCAGACCAAGTATAAGTATAAGGCAAGGTGCCACCCAACGCATTTGCAGTGGCAGAACCTGTACAAGCACCAAAACATTGTATTCCTGCTCCTGCCGTAACAACTGTAACACTAACTGTTTGCGCAATACCAGCAGTTGCTGTTGCGGTACAACCTTTGCTATCAGTTACTGTAGCAGTATAATTGCCCGGACATAAAGCGCCAACAGCTGCATTTGTTCCAACTGTAACTGCTAAAGAATTTGTCCAAACAAAAGTATAACCCGGTGTACCATTAGATGCTGTAACGGTTGAAGCTCCGGTACAGGCATTACAGCTTGATTGCAAGCCTGTGATAGCAGCAGATAATGCAATAGGAGATACAATGGTAAAATTAATAGGTTGCGAACAGCCATTTGCATCTGTTACATTAGCAATATAATTACCGGCACATAAACCACTTATGATACCCGTTGTATTAGTTGTTACAGGAATTGTATTAAATTGAAAAGTATATGAGGGTGTTCCTCCCACAGCAGTTATTGTGGCAGAACCATCGCAAGTTCCTGCGCAAGAAGTTGACGATGTACTTTGAGTTACGGTAATAGAAGATGGAGAAGTAATTGAAGCGGTGGCTGTTTTTGAACAACCTTTTGAATCAACAACAACTACAGTATAATTACCAATACATAAACCTACATTTGGATTACCGGTAGGACCGTTAGACCATGTTAAGGTATAACCAGGAGTTCCTCCGGCAACTATTGCAGATAAAACACCATTACAACTCGAAAAACATGAAACATTTGTTGAATTGACGGTAACCGTCATATCCGTTGGTTGGGCTAAACTTGTTGTTAAAGTGGCAACACATCCATTTGCATCGGTAGCAGTAAAAGTATAATTACCCACACATTGGCCGGCTAAAGCTCCGCCGGCAACAGTTCCGGTTGGTGTTGTCCAAACAAAAGAATATAAAGGCGTTCCACCTAATGCACTTCCTGCAAGTGTACCATTACAAGCATTAAAACAAGTAATAGAAGTTGAACTAATAGAAGGCACTAATGGATTGGGTTGTGCAATATTAATCGTAAAAGTTTGCTTACAACCTGCACCGTATCCAACCGTTAGAGTATATACACCCGCGGATAAATTAATGTAGGAAGGTGGTGCAATAACCGTAGCAGTAGAAGACGTTAATGTAAAAGTATAAGGTCCGGGTTGACCACCAAGAACAACTCCAATGGATCCTGTAGGCACACCATTACAACTTAAACTTGCCGTAGAAAAAACAGCCGTTAAACTTGCAGGCTGACTGATAGTAATAACTGTAGAAGTTGCACAAAGAGATGCATCTGTAATTGAAGCGGTATAACTTCCAACACATAACCCGCCAATTATACCGGTAGTATTTGTTGTAACAGGAATTGTATTAAACTGAAAAGTATAAGGCGAGTTTCCACCCAAAACAGTAACTGTACCTGAACCATCACAATTACCAATACAAGAAACAGAAGTGGTGCTTTGTGTTACCGTAAATTGTTGTGGCGCCGTAATACTTGCTGTTTGAGTTTTTGTACAACCTTTTGTATCCAAAACAGTCAAGGTATAAACTCCAGCCGCTAAATTTGTGTTTGGATTACCAATTGGTCCGTTAGACCAAGTTAATGTATAACCAGGCGTTCCTCCAACAACATTTGCAGATAAAATACCATTCGTGCCACCAAAACAGGTAACATTTGTAGCTGTGATGGTAACTGTAATGTCTGGTGGTGAGGCTAAGTTTGTTGTTTGGGTTGCCACACAATTATTAGCATCTGTAACTTGAAGCGTATAATTACCTGCACATAAATTTACTTGAGCCGCGCCTGCCAAAGTTCCGGTTGGTGTCGTCCATAAAAATGTATAAGCAGGGGTGCCACCAACAGCACTTCCGTTAACTGTACCAATACAATTATTAAAACATGTAAGTGATGTTGAAACTATTGAAGGCACTAAGGCTGCTGCGGGTTGGGCGATAACGATAGCAAAGGTTTGGGTACAACCTGCACCAGAACCAATAGTTAAAGTGTAGTTGCCCGCCGGTAAATTAATGTAGGGTGGAGCCGCAACCACTGTTGATGTTGAAGAAGTTAAGGTGAAAGTGAATGGTCCGGAAGCTAAAGGAGTTGGTGAAGCATTAATTGTTCCTGTATTACCTCCAAAACAACTAACGCTGCCGGTAGTAATATTTGCCGTAACACTAGATGGTTGAGTAATAGTAACCACTGTAGAGGTTGCACAATTAGAGGCGTCTTTAACTGCTATTGTATAACTTCCTACACATAAAGTAGAAATTGAAGCAGCATTTTGACCTCCTGGAGTCCATGTAAAATTAAACGGTGCACCGTTACCACCCGAAGGCGTAATTGTTGCTCCTCCATTGCATAAACCAAAGCAGGTAATACTTTGCGATGCTGCAGTTATGTTTAACGCTGGTGGCTGGGTAATTAATATTGAAACGGAGCCCGTACATAGAGAAGGAGCTTGTGCAATAATTGTATAAGAACCTGGAGATAAATTATTCCATGGTGGTAAACTGGTTAGTGTTACAGTAGCTGATGTTATAGTAAAAGTATATGGCCCTATTGGACCAGTTGCTATGGCAGTTACGGTTGCATTATTTAAACCATTACAACTAACATTAGTAAAGGTTGGAGTAACAGTTATTGGTGGTGGTGAGGTAAGTGTAAAATTTTGAGAAATTGGGCAAAGATTAAGATCAGTAATTGCTACCGTTTGTGTTCCTGCGCACAAACCTGTAATACTAGGAGAATTGGCTCCAGGGCCCGGACTCCAAGTATAACTATATGGCAATGTACCACCAGTAACAGATACAGAAGCGGTTCCGTTACACAAGCCGCCACAGGTAATATTTGTTTGTGTGGGTGTTACAACTAATGCTGAAGGCTGTGTAATATTAAAGTTTAAATTTATAGTACAACCCTTTGAGTCTGTAACCGTTGAAGAAATTGCTCCAGGACACAAACCACCCAATGTAGCTGAACCTGCTGCTGGAACGGTAAAACTACCGCCCGGACTAAAATTTACTGTATAACCTGCAGTACCGTTTATGGGAGATACTGAAATTGAACCATTACAAGCTGCAAAACATTTTACATTTGAAGTAACTGAAGTTGAACTAAGCGCAACAGGTTGAGTTAAATTGTTTGTAAATGTTTTTATACAACCCTTGGTATCTACAACCACAAAAGTATTCACACCGGCGCATAAGTTAGTGAATGTAGATAAGCCTGACGGAACAGCAAAAGTGGCGGTACTATTTACGGTAACTGTATACGGAGGAACACTTCCATTTATATTGCTTGTAATTGAGCCATTACAATCACCAAAACATTTTGGTTGAACCGTCAAAGGATTAATAGGTACAAAATTTATAGCAGACACCCCTACAACTTGAGCCGCATTAGAAAATGCAATAGGAAGGGCGCCTGAAAAAACAATTACGTCAAAAAAATCGACACAAGAACATAAATTTGATATAGTATAGGTACCTGGCCCCGGAATAGCAACAAGTGTAGGCGTTACACACGAGGGGTTGTTCCATTGCAAAACAAAAGGTCCAGGGGCACAGGCCGCATCAACCGTTAATATTAATTGCCCATCACATGCGCCAGAGCATGAAATACCCACAGCAGTAAGTGTGGCGCCACAAGCCATTATTGCCGAATTATTTGAACTAATTATCTTAGAATCATTTCCTAAATTAACTTGAGGAGCAATTTTATACTTTGCTTGATTCGCCTGGTCAGCCTTAATCAGAAATTTATCCGAAACAAAAGTTGCATTAGTACCAATTTCAATAATATTATTTACATCCAAATTACCTCTTGTTACATCAAACGTAACTTGGTTTTTATTGGCGAAAAAATCGCCGGTTTTTATTGAAGCAGAAACGATTTTATAATTGCCTGAATTAAAACTTAAAGAATTACCATTGTCAATATTTACATTTTTCAGATTCCAGTTTCCATTCTCAAAAACAACATCGCCCTCATATGGCGAAGAATTAAACCTTACAGTTTTATATTGAGAAGAGCCAGAGTTAAAGATCAATTTTGAATTCGTTTTAAAATCCGTTTTGTAGTTCAATTCAAAATCTCCGGCAATATGTATTTCTGTATATTTTGTACCTATTACCGTATAATTAACAAAATCATTCGTAAATTTTAATGATTTACAATAATTTACCCCAACAAAATTAACAACTGGATTAGTGAAATTTATTGTTGAATTGTCATCAAATATTACATCATTTACAGTAGAAGGAATTTTATTTGCTGAAGGTCCGCCAGAAGTTAAACTCCAATGATTTCCATCATTAAAATTTCCACTGCCACCAACCCAATAAAGGGTTTGCGCCTTAAAAAGGAGAAAAGTAAAACAATATAATAGAGTTAGTATAAATCTTTTGTTTCCCAAATACATATAATTTAACTTATTTTACGAAAATATAGTTTAATTGGTTACTAATATACAACAAATAACTACTTAATTAACAATCTAACTGTGCAAACTTTAATATTTCAACCTTATATAATCTACTAATAATGAGCTTCGAAGAAAAAAATCCCTGGAAAACCCTAAATTCAGAAATAAAATTTGAAACGCCTTGGATAAAAGTAACTAAACACGATGTCCTTAATCCCGCAGGAAATCCGGGATTGTATGGAGTTGTAACGTTTAAAAATTTAGCCATAGGTGTTTTAGTGATTGATAACGACAAAAATACTTGGTTGGTTGGTCAATGGCGGTATCCTTTAGACCAATATAGCTGGGAAATTCCTGAAGGAGGTGGGCCATTAGACAAAAATCCTTTAGACTCTGCAAAAAGAGAATTAAAAGAAGAAACAGGCATTGTTGCAAAAAAATATACTGAATTGGCAAGAATTCACACCAGTAACTCTGCAACAACAGAATACGCCATACTATTTGTTGCTCAGGATCTTGAATTTTTTGAAGCAGAACCAGAAGAAAGCGAAGATTTGAAAATAAAAAAACTACCCTTTATTGAGGCGTACAATATGGTAATGAACGGGCAAATTACTGATTCTTTAAGTATGGTTGCCATACTTAAAGCCAAAATTTTAATGGATGAAGGAAAACTCTAATTATTTAAGCAAGAAAAAACGCCATAAGAATCTAATACAGATTTTATTTCTATTTTTACAGACCGATAAATGAAAACACTTGTTCAAAATTTCACCAACCAATTAAGAGAAGCAAAAACCATTGCTGAAAAAGCTATTGTTTCTTCATCTCAAAGTATCCAAAATATTGTAATTACCGGTCTAGGTGGTTCCGGTATTGGTGGAACAATTATTTCTGAACTTATTTCAGATTCTTGTATTGTGCCTATTGTTATAACTAAAGATTATTTTTTACCCGCATTTGTAAATGAAAATACATTATTAGTTGTGTCAAGTTATTCTGGTAATACAGAAGAAACGTTAAGTGCCATGCAACAGGCTATTTCAAAAAAAGCACAAATTGTTTGTATAACCAGTGGTGGAAAGGTTTTAGAATTAGCAAAACAACATCAATATGATTTTATAGAAATTCCCGGTGGTAATCCACCCCGTTCTTGTATTGGTTATTCGTTAGTTCAATTAATAAAAGTTTTAGTTGCAAAAGGATTTGCAGATAAAAAATTATTTTCAGATTTAGATAAAGCAATTTCGCTATTAGACAAAGAAAACGCTTCTATAAAAATCGAATCGCAAAAAATTGCAGAAAAATTACTTAAAAAAATTACAGTTATTTATTCGTTAGGCACCTGCGAAGGCGCTGTTGTTAGGTTCAGACAACAAATTAACGAAAACAGCAAAATGCTTTGCTGGCATCATGTTTTTCCTGAAATGAACCACAATGAACTAGTTGGTTGGACAGAAAAAAACGAAAACTTAATAGTAGTTACGTTTCGTACATCATTTGATTATGAGCGCACACAAAAACGTTACGATGTTTGCAAACCAATTTTTGAAAAATATTCGAGTGGCGTAATAGATATTAATGCAAAAGGCGAAAGCAAATTAGAACAGTTTTTATATTTAATAAATATTGGCGATTGGATTAGCTGTTACATTGCAGATCTTAGAGGCATTGACCCTGTTGAAGTAAATGTTATTAATCATTTAAAAGGCGAACTCGCGAAATTTTAGCAGCGATTTGCACTAATTCTATTGTGCAATAAGCCCTAAAAATAATTTTGTGTTTATTCGTAAAATTAGTTTCTATTATTAGCGGCAAAATATATGCAATTGCAAAATAAAAAGATTGTATTTCAGGATTTAGGTTTGATGGATTATAAAGCTTGCTGGGATTACCAGGAACAGTTATTTAACGAAACCGTTCAACAAAAAATCTTGAACAGAGATTTGCCTGAAGAAAAACAAGTTTCAACTAAAAATTATTTATTATTTGTTGAACATCCGCATGTTTATACCTTAGGAAAAAGTGGTGATGAAAAAAATTTATTACTCAACGAAAAACAACTTTCAGACAAACAGGCAAACTATTATAAAATAAACCGTGGAGGTGACATAACTTACCATGGCCCCGGACAATTAGTAGCCTACCCGATTTTAGATTTAGATAATTTTTTTACCGATATCCATAAATATTTACGCTTATTGGAAGAAACAATTATTCTTACCCTAAACGAATACGGTATTGAAAGTGGCAGAAGCAAAGGCGAAACGGGTGTTTGGCTGGACGCTGAAGATAAATTTAAAGCAAGAAAAATTTGCGCAATGGGCGTGCGTTGCAGCAGATGGGTAACCATGCATGGTTGGGGATTTAATGTTAACTCTGATCTAAATTATTTTAATAATATTATTCCTTGTGGCATCACTGATAAAGCAGTTACAAGTTTAAATAAAGAACTCGGCCATAATATTGATATGAACGAGATAAAAGAAAAACTAAAAAAGAATTTTGCGAATTTGTTTGAAGCAGAATTTATCTAAAACGGACTTTGTTTTCGTAATAATTTTGAGAATAACTTCGGAAAAAAACGCCTAATCTTAATCATTAATATTTCTTTTCCGCCAATAAAAATTTCTTCTTTATTATTTTGCACTCCCTTAATAATTTGCCTTGCGCATTCTTCTGCACTCATGGCCTCTTCATGACTTGGATCCATTTTATTATGAGCCAAGCCACTTGCAGTTACGGCATTAAACGAAACGTTAGTTTTAATTTTACCCGGACAAACAATTAAAGTTTTTATTCCGAATTTTTCAGTTTCTAACCGAAGCGACTCGTAAAAACCATGCAAGGCGTGCTTTGCAGCACTGTATGAGGAACGTAAATAAAAACCAAATTTTCCGGCAATACTACTAATGGCAATTATTTGTCCGCTTTTTTGTCGTTTCATATAAGGTAACACAGCCTTAGTTAAAGCTACGTATGAAAAATAATTAACTTCCATTAATTGTCTGTCAATTTCAATAGGTGTTTCAATTGCTTCAGAACGCTGACTGTATCCGCCATTATTGATTAAAATATCAATCCTTCCAAACTTATTCATTATTTGTGCGGCTAAACCGCTGGCGTTCTTTGTGTCGCTCAAATCAAACGGTAAAAGCATTAGATCTAACTCTCGTAATTTGGTTAAAGCCCCTACTCGCTTTAACTCATCTGCCCGCCTGGCCGATAAAATTAAACGCGCTTCCTGCCTTGCAAATTCAAGTGCTAGTGCCTCACCAATTCCTGAAGATGCACCGGTGATCCAAATAACTTTATCTTTAAATTCGCTCATTAGTTTGTTCCAATAAATCTACAATTTGTTTTGGATTAATTTTAATTATACAGTTACAATCTTTTCCGTTCTTGCAATCAACACAGTCTTTATCAAAAACCACAAATGATGCATTTTTTCCTATCGGCATCCAACGCCCCGGATGCATTGGTCGCTTTGGCACAAATAAACCAATTGCTTTTTTATTTAGTGCCGCTGCAATGTGCAAAGGACCTGTACTTGCCGCTACCAAGCCGTTTGCAGCGTTTATAAAAGCAATGTATTGCTGTAACGATAATTTTCCGGTTAGATCGATGATGTTCTTATTTTTTAAAAGATCGGGCATTAATTTTCCTTCTTGCTCTGTGCCACTGATAAAAATTTTAAACTTTTCTTGTGGTAAACAATCAATTAATTTTTCAAAATTATTTATGCCCCATTCGCGCGCGCTCCCTTTTGATTTTGGATGTAAAATAACATTAAACTTATTGAGATCTAATAATTGATAAAACTCATCATTCAATACAGGAACTTTTGTAAAACCATAATAGTCTGAAACAGAAGTTAAAGAAACTGAAGTATCAATATTTAAAAAACTTAATAATTTAAAATTTAATTGCGACTCGTGCAGATCGGAATTTTTTCGCGAAAGACTAATTAATTTATTGCATGTAAGCCAATGATAAATTCTATTTTTTGTTCCCACTCTTAAAGGAATACCGGCACTTTTAGCCAATTGTGCAATTTCTTTTTTTGGAAAAACATGAACAAAAACATCGGCATTACTTTTTTTTAACTCAGCTATTCTTCCTTCAGGTGACAATTTTTCTAAGTCATCATAATTTATAAATTCATCAACATGTTCGCTTAAAGCAATAACATCTTTGGTGTAATTTCTTCCAAGAAAAACAATTGTAGATTTTGGAAAATGTTTTTTAATAAGCCCTGCCATTGGCAACGTTAAAACAACATCGCCAATACTATCCGTTCTACTTAGAATGATTTTAAAATTATTTGGCAGGTTTTTGATGGTATAAATTTCTGATTTTTTTATATTTTAAATAAGTAGCATAGGCCGAAATTTTAGAAATTAAATATCCTGCCTTTCCGTCTAAAAATCCAAGTTTCAATAAATAATGATCAATAAATTTAGCTGCCGGATTTACAACTAGTTTAAACAGCGGTGCTTTTTTTCCGTTTTCAAAATAAGCTTTAGAGGCAATGTTTGTAAAGTACTCTACTTGCTTGTAATGATCTTCAACTGAATAGTAACTGTAATGCAAAATATCGCCTTTTAAATGCCCTGTATTTTTATCACCTGCAAATAATTCATATTTATCATGTGGGTTAACACCCGTCCAATGACCCTTTGACCTGTCCCATAATCTTAATTTTGTATCAGGATACCAGCCGCAATGTTTAACCCAATGGCCACAATAATTGGTTAAACGGTTCATGTAATAGCCGTCTTTTGCGAAATTCTTTTTTACCTCTAAAATAGATGCCGTAAGGGTTTCATCTAAGGCCTCATCAGCATCTAATGACAATACATGCGAATTTGAGGCATAAGTAATTGCTCTGTTTTTTTGCTGAATATGCCCATCAAATGCATGCTGAAAGAATTTCACCCCGTGTTTTTCGCAAATTGCCTGAGTTTTATCCTTACTAAACGAATCCAGCACCACAATTTCGTCCGCAATCCCTTTAACAGAGAGCAAACAACGCTCTATATTCTTTTCCTCATTAAAGGTAATTATAACAACTGACAACTTTATCACACCCTAAAAATACCAATTTTTAAAGAAATGCTATTTTTGTTGTGTTGTTTAGTCAAATAAAAAAAATAATCGGGCAAAATATGGCACTAACGGTTGCATTAATTGTAACTGTTTTGGTGTACTATAAATTCTTTTTCTATGGCCACATAAGTTGGGACGACCCGGAAATGGTTTTTAAAAACAAATTTGTAACCACCTTTGATGTAAAAGGATTATTTACCAATCATTTTGTTGGAAATTATATTCCTATAACCATGTTAACACATTCAATTGGATGGCTGCTTTTCGAAAATAATGATGGCGGACATCATTTCATCAATCTTTTATTTCACTTAATTAATGGTGTTTTAGTTTATCAATTAACAAAACGACTTTTTAAAAATGATCTAATAACCAATATAGCTACAATTGTTTTTTTACTGCATCCAATGCAAGTTGAATCGGTTGGTTGGATAAGCGAATTAAAAAATATATTGTCTACTACCTTTTACTTAGCAGGTGTTTTAAGTTATTTAAATTTTAGCGAGCATTCCAAAAAGAGCGATTACGCTTTGTGTTTTTTTTATTTTATATTAGGTTGTTTAAGTAAATCCTCGGTAGTTGTATTTCCTGTTGCATTAATTTGTTTGGATATTTTAATGCAAAAAAAGGTTTCATTTAAATTTTTGATCAATAAAATTCCTTTTATAATTATTTCAATTGTAATTGGATTAATCAATATAAAAACACAAACCGCCGATCAATTCATTAATCTTTCACACGAATTTCCTTACTACCAGCGAATCGGATTTGCGGGTTATGCGCTTCTAAAATACTTTATTCTTTTTTTAGTACCTTTTAACCTAAGTGTTATTTATCCCTATCCTGAAATTAATACAGCAGTTTTTGCAGTTGGCTATTCCGGCTTACTAATCATAATTGCCCTAATTATTTTGTTCATTAAACAAAAAAAATATCCAACTGCAGCTATTATACTTTTTATTATTACAAATTTAATTTTGGTACTACAATTAATTCCTTTTGGTGAAGTACTATATGCCGACCGCTATGCCTACGTTCCCCTAATTGGTTTTGCCTGGTTAATTGGTTTAATTTTATCCAACCTAAAACTTCCTGTTAGCATTTTATCATTTGTTTTTATCGCCTTGTTTTCTGTTTTTTCTTTTTCGAGAAGTTTAGATTGGAAAAGCGCATTAAACTTATACGAAGACATTAATAAAAAATATCCCAACCAATTTTTAGTATTAAATAGTATTGGCGTTGAAAGTATGTTTTTAAATGAGAACGAAAAAGCCTTGGATTATTTAAACAAAGCAGTTTCTGTTGCTCCTAGAAACTACAAAGGATTTTACAATCGCGGATTATTGTATTTGAAGAACAACCAACCTGAGCAAGCCATAAAAAGTTTTAATCAAACATTAGAATTATACAATTATTCAAAAGCTTATGTTGGCAGAGCTAATGCTTATTACCTATTGGGCGATTTTCCAAAAGCAATAAACGACGCCAATTTTGTTTTAAAAACAGAACCAAATAACACAAAAGCGCATTTTGTTTTAGGCAATTGTTATAACGACCTTAATAGATTAGATGATGCGCTTAATGAATACAATATTTGTTTAAAATACAATAAAGATGAAGCCGAATTTTATTTTAAACGTGGCATTGTGTATGGTAAAAAACAAGATTTTAATGCCTGCATAAATGAAATAAATATTTGCTTACAACTTAATCCAAATTATTACGAGGCTTATTATTGGCGTGGTGTAGCCAAAGTAAATTTAAAACAAAATGGTTGCGAAGATTTTAAAATTGCAGCGCAAAAAAATCATCAACCGGCTATTGACGCTTTTAATAAATTTTGCAGATGAAAGTAAGTATTATACAAACCAATTTATTTTGGGAAGACAGAGAAAAAAATCTAGCACATTTTGATACGCTCCTTGATAAAATAACTGAACCATCTGATTTGATTGTGCTGCCTGAAATGTTTACTACAGGCTTTAGCATGAATCCTGAAAAAACAGCAGAGGCGCATTTAACAGAAACCCATAACTGGTTATTAAAAAAAGCAAGAGAAAAAAAAGCTGTTATTACTTGCAGCGTTGCAATAAAAGATGGCGATAATTATTTTAATCGATTGCATTGGGTTGAACCAAGCGGCAATTCGAGTTTTTACGATAAACGCCATTTATTTAGAATGGCAAAAGAAGACGAAAAGTATATTGCTGGAAAAGAAAAAATAATTAAACAAATTAATGATTGGAAAATTATGCCATTAGTTTGCTACGACTTACGCTTTCCGGTTTGGAGTAGAAATTTTAAAAACAATAAACCAATTTATGATGTTTTAATTTATGTTGCCAATTGGCCAGAAGTGCGCAATTATCCATGGAAACAATTATTAATTGCAAGAGCAATCGAAAACCAATGTTACGTTATTGGCGTAAACAGAATTGGAAAAGATGGCAATGATTTTAACCACTCTGGCGACAGTATGGTAATTAATCCCCGTGGAGAAATTATTAATCAACCAAAGGCAAATGAAGAAAATATTGAAACCATTACTTTGGATAAATCATATTTAGATGAGTTTCGAAAAATATTTCCGGTTGGATTAGATGCAGATAATTTTGAAATAATTTAAATTTAAAAACAACCAAATTTGAAACATAAAATAATACTTATCGGATTAATGACCTTATTATGCAGTATTATTACTGCTCAAGAGGAAAAAAAACTTGCTGATAGCTTAACCTTAAAACTTAAAACATTAGGCTCAGATACTAATCGCATCAAATGTTTGAACGAACTAGCTTTCACAATTAAATATTCTGAACCGGAATTGGCTGAAAAATATTGCAATGAGGTTATTTTATTAGGAGAAAAATTAAAATTTTATAAGGGTTTAGCATTTGCAAACAAAACCAAAGGAATTTTACTTGACGGGAAAGGCAATTACCCTGAATCAATAAATGCCTATATGCAATCTCTTGCTTTTTCAAAAAAAATTAATGATAAATCCGCAACTGCTAGAACCGAAGCAAATATTGGTATTGTTTTAAGAAAAATTGATAGAGACAAAGAAGCCATAGACTATTTTAATAGGTCACTTTTATTTTTCACAAACAAAAATCCTGTCTATGAAATGACCATTCTTATGAATATTGGAATTTGCTACATAAATTTGAAAAACGCCGATAGCGCTGTCCTTTATACAAAAAAAGCCTATAACATAATGCTTGCAAATAATTTAAATGAGGCTAAAGTTTATGGAAATCTTGGGCTAGCTTATTGGATGAAAAAAGATTATAAGCAAGCCGAAATTCTGATAAAAAAGTGCCTGGAAATGGAAAAAAGCAGTGGTAGCAGCGCAAGCTCTATTGCAGTTTGGTGCCAAAACTTAGCGCAAGTTTACATTCACCTAAATAAAGGAGGTGAAGCAATTAAATTATTACAAGAATCAATCTCTCTATTTGGCGAAAATAAATATAAATATGAAGCAACATTTACTTATAAACTTATTGTAGAGGCATACGAAAAAAATAATGACACTAAAAACGCATTAAAATATCATAAAATATTATCACAAATAAAAGATTCAATCTATAATTCTGAAAATTCCAAGCAAATAAACGATGTAAAAGAAAAATATGAAACTGAAAAAAAAGAAACAGAAATTAAATTACTAACTACAGATAAAGCACTTCAAGATGAAGCCTTAAAGAAAAATAAAATAATTATTTATTCCGGAACAGTTCTTTCCTTTTTAATACTTTTATTTTTAATAGTTGTAATTAAAAATAACAGGCAAAAACAAAAAACAAATAAAGAGCTACTTTCGAAAAATAAAACCATCGAATTACAAAAACATATTGTAGAAGAAAAACAAAAAGAAATTCTTGACAGTATTAGCTACGCCAAACGATTGCAAGAAGCAATTCTGCCACCTACTAATCTTATCCAACAAAATTTACCTAACTCATTTATTTTTTACCAACCCAAAGATATTGTTGCCGGCGATTTTTATTGGATGGAAGTATTGGAGAATACAATTTTAATAGCTGTTGCAGACTGCACTGGACATGGTGTTCCGGGTGCTATGGTGAGTATTGTTTGCGCTAATGCCTTAAATCGTACTGTAAAAGAATTAAAAATTACAGAGCCCGGAAAAATATTGGATAAAGTACGTGAACTTGTAATTGAAACTTTTGAAAGAAGCGAAAGTGATGTAAAAGATGGAATGGATATTTCTTTATTAGCGATAAATAAATATTCGAATGCAGACGCCGAAATTAATTTGCAATGGGCAGGTGCTAACAATCCACTATGGTATTACAATAACTCTGAAATGAAAGAAATTAAAGCAAATAAACAACCAATTGGAAAAACTGACCTTATAAAACCGTTTACTACCCATGCGATTACTTTGCAAAAAGACGATACTATATATTTATTTACAGATGGGTACGCAGACCAATTTGGTGGAGAGAAAGGTAAAAAATATAAGTATAAACAATTACAAGACGCTTTATCCTCAAATAATTCTAAATCAAAAAGCGAAATGAAAACAATTTTAGAAACAAATTTTAGCACCTGGAAAGGTGATTTAGAGCAAGTTGACGATGTTTGTATTATGGGCATTAGGTTATAAAACCCTATGCATATCCTTTTTTCAGTTCTTATTTTACATTATCTTTACACCTTCAAATAAAAGCACTACTACTAGTTTATGGAATATAATTTTACCGATATAGAAAAAAGATGGCAGAATTTTTGGGCTACAAACAAAACATTTAAAGCCGAAGATTCATCCATTAAACCAAAATATTATGTACTGGATATGTTCCCGTATCCATCCGGCGCAGGCTTACACGTTGGACATCCATTAGGGTATATTGCCTCTGATATTGTTGCACGTTACAAACGCCACAAAGGTTTTAATGTTTTGCACCCAATGGGTTACGATAGTTTTGGTTTGCCGGCAGAACAATACGCCATCCAAACCGGTCAACATCCAAAAATTACTACCGAAGAAAACATTGCGCGTTACCGCCAGCAAATGGATAAAATAGGTTTTAGTTTTGATTGGGATAGAGAGGTGAGAACATCAAACCCCGACTATTACAAATGGACGCAGTGGATTTTTATTCAAATATTTAATTCGTGGTACAACAAAACAACAGATAAAGCAGAAAACATTTCTTCATTAATAAAAGAGTTCGAAGCAAATGGAAATGCTAATGTAAATGCAGTGTGCGACGAAAACGTAAAATCATTTACTGCAGAGAACTGGAAAGCATTTTCTGAAAAAGAAAAGTCAGATACTTTAATGGCTTACCGTTTAACGTATTTAGGCGAAGCCTATGTTAACTGGTGTCCGGCTTTAGGAACTGTATTAGCAAATGATGAAGTAAAAGATGGCGTAAGCGAACGTGGCGGACATCCGGTAGAGCGTAAACTCATGAAACAATGGAGCATGCGCATTACCGCCTATGCACAACGTTTGTTAGATGGATTAGATACTTTAGATTGGACTGAAAGTTTAAAAGAATCGCAACGCTATTGGATTGGAAGAAGCGAAGGAACATCATTGAGATTTAAGATACAACCCTTCGACTCCGCTCAGGGCACAAGTTTTATAGAAGTTTTCACAACGCGCCCCGATACAATTTTTGGCGTATCGTTTGTTACACTTGCACCAGAACATGAATTAGTAGAAGCATTAACTACTGCAGAAAATAAAAAAGCTGTTGAAGATTACGTAACTGTTTCTAAAAACAGAAGTGAACGCGAACGCCAAGCAGATGTTACAAAAATATCTGGCGTGTTTACGGGTTCTTATGTTGAGCATCCGTTTACAGGAAAACAAATTCCTATTTGGGTGGGCGATTATGTTTTAGCAGGTTATGGCACCGGAGCTGTTATGGCTGTGCCGGCGCATGACGAGCGTGATTTTAAATTCGCGAATTATTTTGGCTTAACATTACCGCAAGTAATTGAACCCACAAAGGAACATGATTTTACAAAAGATGCCTGGGGCGAGAAAGAAGGTAAATTAATTAACTCAGACTTTTTAAATGGCTTGGATGTAAAAGCTGCTATTAAAAAAGCAATAGAAGAAATTGAAAATAAAAAATTAGGAAAAAAGAAAATTAATTTTCGTTTACGTGATGCGGTTTTTGGCAGACAACGTTATTGGGGAGAACCAATTCCTATTTATTACAAAAATGATATTCCATACGCATTACAAGATTCTGAGTTACCCTTAGTATTACCCGAAGTTGATAAATATTTACCAACTGAAGATGGTGAACCGCCTTTGGCAAGAGCAAAAGATTGGAAATATAGACCAAAGCCCCTCTCCTCCTCTGGAGGAGGTGGCGCAAAAGCGACGGAGGAGGAATATCCATACGAGCACAGCACCATGCCGGGTTGGGCAGGTAGCTCGTGGTATTTTTTACGGTATATGGATCCTCATAACGGCTCGGTATTTGCCGATAAAAAATTAACTGAGTATTGGAAACAAGTTGACCTATATATTGGCGGTAGCGAACATGCCACCGGCCATTTATTGTACGTACGCTTTTGGACAAAATTTTTAAACGACCTTGGCCACATTGCAATTGATGAACCTGCAAAAAAGTTGATTAACCAAGGGATGATACAGGGAAGAAGTAATTTTGTTTATAGACTGAGCCCTTTATTTAGATATTCTGAATTAGAAACGAATAAAGTAAATCTGCCTGTCATGTTTGTTACCAAATCTTTACATGATAAAATAAATACTAATTCACTATCTGATTTTGAAAAAAATAACATAAAGGAACAATCTATAATAAATTTTAAATTATTAAATCCATCTGCAAAGGAAGAAGAAATAGGGTTTTTAAATTTTAAATCTCATGCATTACATGTGGATGTAAATATTGTACAAAATGATGTTTTAAATCAAGCTGCCTTCATGGCATCAAGGGATGAATATAAACATGCAATCTTTTTTACAGGAGAAATAGAAGATTATATCTGCGGACACGAAGTAGAAAAAATGTCCAAATCAAAATACAATGTTGTCACACCGGATGACATTGCAGAAAAATTTGGTTCAGATACTTTGCGTTTGTACGAAATGTTTTTAGGTCCTTTAGAGCAAAGTAAACCTTGGAACACCAATGGTATTACCGGTGTGCATGGCTTCTTAAAAAAATTATGGCGCTTGTTCTATTCCCCCTTACAAGGGGGTGCCCAAGGGGCGGGGGATGTTGCACTTAACATCAGCAACGACGAACCAACAAAAGCTGAATTAAAAACCTTACATAA
>Ga0208755_100195_pt1 | contig 25218 bp, 20 predicted proteins | sample LakWasMet57_HOW8_2_FD_183891 | JGI IMG/M metagenome (GOLD analysis project Ga0208755, IMG submission 183891) | Freshwater sediment methanotrophic microbial communities from Lake Washington under simulated oxygen tension - Sediment Metagenome... | ecosystem: Environmental > Aquatic > Freshwater >... | reverse complement strand
CGCCGACTGCGCGACCGCCGACTGCGCGACCGCCGACTGCGCGACCGCCGACTGCGCGACCGCCGACTGCGCGACCACCGCCGGAGCGACCGATTGCGCAACCAACGCCGGAGCGACCGACTGCGCGACCACCGACTGCGCGACCACCGCCGGAGCGACCGACTGCGCGACCGCCGACGGGGCCGTCGAGTGCGCAACCGGAGCCACCGCCACATTGAGCACCGGCGTCGGAATCCGAAGCTGAGCCTCCGACCCCACCGCCGCGATGGCCGGCGTGAGCACCGGCGTCACCGAGCGCTCCACCATCGACGGCTCGAGCGCCGAGGCTGAGACCTCAACCGGGTTCGCCTGCGGAGCGGGCACCGGCAGATCCACCACCGGCGTCATCCACGGCGTCTCGATGCGCGCCTGCTTCCCACGCGCCTGCGCGCGGTGCGCCTCGGCCAGCGCCTCATCTTCGTCACGAGCCAGCGACGCGTTGATCTGCTGCTCGATCTCGACCACCGAGTCTTCGTGAACAGCCCGCATCAGCGCCGCTTCCATCACCGTGTCGACCACCACCTCCGCGGGGCGATCGGCGAACTTCTGCGCCTCGACCACGTCCGGCGCGACCGGGGCCGCCTCGACGCGCATCGGCGTCTGGAACGCGTCGAGCTGCCGCGCGAGCTCGGGTGAGAGGCCCTGCGCCAGCACCTCCGGCACGGGCGCGGTGGTCCAGCCGCCGTTCGGATCAGAGACCTCGAGGCCGGTGTCGTGGGCCGAGGGCGAGTACCAGTCCGCGTCTTCCGCGTTGGCTCCGTCGTCGGCGCGGATCTCCGCGGTGCCGGCGAAGAGCTGCTGCATCAGCTCCTCGGCCTCGCTCGCGCGGGGCTCGAAGAGGCGGGGCATGGGGCGCAGCACGATCAGCTCTTCGTCGACGCCGCGCGCAGGCGCGAGCACGCCCATCAGGTACAGCCGGGTGGCGACCTCGAGCGTCAGCGTCTCGTTGAAGCTGCTGTCGATCAGCGCCTGCTCGACGTTCCGGAACCCGTCGAACAACTGCACGATCCGGTTCACCTCGTCAGGCATCGCCTTGAGCCCCTGCGCGAGCCGAGAGAAGTCGACGGTGAGCCGAGACTCGAGCGGCAGGCTGCGCTGCATCACGCGCGCCCACTTCTGCAGGCGGGGCAGCACCAGCTCGATCAGCTCGCGCAGGCTGCACTGGAGCTCGGCGAAGCCGTCGACCGGCTCCAGCACCAGCTCGTAGGTGCCGTGGGTCAACGCCAGCGCCCGCACCACGGTGTCGATGGTGCCGCCGCGGTTGTCGAAGCGCGCGTCGATGATCTTCCCCGCGCGGAAACGGATCTCGGCGCGGCCTCCGACGAGCAGCAGCCGGCCCGAGCGCGGGCACGACATGAGCGCCCGCAGGAGCTGGATCGGCGGCAACACCTTGCTCTCGAACTTGAGCGGAGCCTTCGCACCCTGGTCGCGCCGGGCGATCTCGACGCGCACCATCGCGGCCACGTCGCGCGCGAACGCGGGCTTCTGCAGGAAGTCGTCGACCCCCACCACGTCGGCCATCGCCTCCACGTTCTGATCGTCGGCCTTCGCCAGCAGCAGCACGGGGATCGACGCGAGCCGATCGTCACCCCGGAGCTGCGCGACGAAGGTGAAGCCGTCCTGCCCGCCCAGGTCCGTCTCGAGGACGATCACGTCGGGCAGGCGGCCCTGCAGCAGGCTCATGCCGGCCGGGGCAGCGGCGGCGCTCCACACCTCGAAGCCGTCACGCGTCAGCGCGACCTCCAGCACCGACCGTGTCGACTCGTCGGGATCGATCACCAACACGAGCGGCTTTCGCGCGGACGCGGCCGGCAGCGAGGAGATCAGCTCGAGCGAGGTGTGCGCGATGGTGTGGGCCATGCGCACTGCATAACCAGAAGGCCGAGGTCGCCGCAAATCGGCAAGCCTCTGGAATTCTTACAAATCGAGAGTCTGCTCGGGGCGACGCTCGAGGTTGGGCAGCGCAGCGGTCCCGAACTCGCTGAGCAGCGTGTGGCCGAGCAGCTGGAGATCATCGGGGGCGATCTCCTCGAAGGTCAGCACCCAGCCGCGGGCCTGCATCTCGGCGGCGCACTTCGCCTTGAACATCTGCTGCCGCGCGGGGAGCGACAGGTAGAGCGTCACCTCTTCGGTGAAGGGGCTGGTGCAGGTCACCGGCAACAGCGCGCCCCGCACCGACAGTTCGATGCCGCGGCCCATGCTCGAGCTGCCCTTCGACTCGACGAACCAGTCCACGTCGAGGTGGAACCGGGGGTAGCGCCTGCCCTGCACTGCGGTCTTCCGCGTCGGAGTCGCCATGCCACGAGGCTGTAGCGGTCTGTGAGGTCGGTCAAAATTCCAGCCGAGCGCACGAGAGAAGCGCCGTCATTTCGGGGGGCTGGAAACTTGGCGGCGCGCGCACCACAGGTACGTTGCACGAGATGATCTCCACGCTCCTCGTGCTGCTGCTCACTGGCGCTGATGAACCACGGGTGACGGGCGGCGTGGTGGCGCCGGCAGCGCTCCCCGCTGGCACCAACGCGATCTACGGCTTCGTCGGCGCGCCGGAGGTCGGGGCGGGCTACCGGCAGGGCTTCGGCCTGGTCGAGCTCGACGCGCGCGCCTCGTTCAACGTCTTCAAGGTCTCCGCCGTCGCCGAGGTAGGCGTGAAGTTCGCCGTGCTCGAGCGCGATCGACTCCGCCTCGCCCCCACTCTGTCGCTCGGCGTCGAGTTCAACAGCGGCGCGAAGTACTTCGATCGCTCCAACTTCGGCTTCGTGGGGCTGCGGCCGAAGCTCGGGCTCAACGCGTCGTACGCCTTCACCGACACCGTGTCGGGCCTCGCGCAGCTCGAGGTGCCGTGGGCGATCGCGCTGACCGTGCAGGGCTTTCAGGTCACCCCGCTCGTCGGCGCGGGCGCGGAGTTCCACCTCGGCGGTGGCTTCTCGCTGCTGGTGTCCGCGCACGTCGGCATGGACGCGACGAAGGAGCCGCTCGGCGTGGCGCAGGTTCGCCCGGCCTGGGCCGCGCGGCTCGGCGTCGGCTACCGGATGTTCTGAATCACCAGATGCCGCGGAAGAGCGACAGCTGAGCGCCGAGGCCCGCGTTGGGCGTGACGATCGGCGCGATGCTCGGAGGCGAGAACGCGATGCCGCCCCGCTTCACCGGATCCCCGAGGGTCAACATCATGCCCGGCCGCGGCTGCTTGAAGAGGTTGATCGCCGCCATCTGCAGCAGCGGCACGATGCCGATCGAGCCGATCATCAGCCACGCCACGCTCCCGCCGTTGGGCACCCCGCCGCTCGCCTGTGCCGTCGGCAGCCAGAATGAGCCCCCCGCGCTCGCAGCGAAAATCCCGAGAACGCCCGCCTGAGCGACCAGCCCAGTCAGCGCCGCCACCCACGTTTCTGACTGGTAGTAGCGGCTGCCGTTGGCGAGGCTGACCTGCGTCTGCGCCACGGCGAGCGGGGTCGCCGAGAAGATCAGAATGAAGATCACCGACGAGACTGTCTGGTCTCCGAACGTCTGCCCGCCGGCGAAGAGCAGGAAGTACGGGAGCACGGTGACACCCGCCGCGGTGAGCGAGCCGAAGAGCGCTTCGCTGACCATCAGGCCGATCTCCGGGCCCGGCTTCTCTTGCGACTTGGGCTGACCGTACGGGGAATAGGTGTACCCCGACTTGCCCTGCTGCCCCGGCACGTAGCCCGTGGGCGGCGTCATCGAGGGAGGCGGCGGCGTGCCCGGCGCCTGCTGGGTGGTGGGCTCGGGCGCGGGCATCGGCGGCGGCGCGGCCGGCACCATGGGAGGCGGCGTGAACTCGGTGGCCGGCTGCGCGAGCGCGGCCCCCGAGGCGATCAGCACGAACACGAAGAGGCTCTTGAGCGACATGTCAGCTCCACGCGCGACGGGCGGCCGTCCGTCACGCCACTGCGATGCAATCAATCTCGACCCGCGCCCCGCGAGGCAAGGCCGACACCTGCACGGTCGCACGGGCCGGCGGGTTGTTCGGGAAGTAACGGGCGTAGACCTCGTTGACCTTCCCGAAATCGCCCAGGTCGGTGAGGAAGATGCCGCAGCGCACCACGTTGCCGAAGGTGCAGCCGGCCGCCGCCAGCACGGCCTCGAGGTTCTTCATCACCCGCTCGGTCTCGGCCTGGATGTCGCCGGTGACGAGCTGCCCCGTCGCCGGGTCGAGGGGGATCTGCCCCGAGAGGAACACCAGCTTCCCCGACGACGCGGAGACAGCCTGCGAGTACGGGCCAATGGCCTTGGGGGCCTGGTCGGTCTGGATCACGTCACGCGCCATGGCGGGCAAGGTATCAGATGCCCGAACCGCGGCTCAGCGATCACTCACACCCGCTCGACCGAGAACACGCCGGTCAGCTTCTCGATGCTGCGCATCAGCTCGGTGAGCTGCTTGAGATCGCTGATCGTCACCTCGAAGGTGTTGACCGCGCGGTCGTCGCCCGTCGCCCGGCAGTTGGCCTGGCTGATGTTGACGCCCTTCTTGCTGAAGATCTGAGACATGTCGGCCAGCAGGCCCGGACGATCGGCGGTCAGCACCCGCAGCGTCACCGGCCGGCGGAAGTCGCCCTTCACGTCCCACGCGACGTCGACCTTGCGCTCGGGGTCGGTGGCCTTGGCCTTCTCGCAGTTGGCGGTGTGCACGGTGACGCCGCGGCCGCGGGTGATGAAGCCGACGATGGCGTCGCCGGGCACGGGGTTGCAGCACCGGCCGAAGCGCACCAGCACGTCGTCGATGCCGCCGATGGTGACGCCGCTCGACGACTTGCGCCCGACGACCTTGCGCGCGATCTCGGTGACGGTCTGGAAGATGCCGGAGCCGCTCGATTCCTGCGGCGCCTTTTCCTTCTCGCGGACCTCTTCGACCTTCTCCTTCGGAAGCAGGAGCTCGACGAGCTGGCTGGGCTGCACCTTGCCGTAGCCGACGGCCACCAGCAGGTCTTCCTCGTTGCGGTAGCCGTAGCCGGCGGCGTGCGTCTTGAGATCGCCGCCCTTCATCAGCTTGTTGAGGTTGAGGCCGAAGCGCTTGAACTCGCGATCGGTCAGCTCGCGCCCGAGGATCAGGCTCTTCTCGCGCTGCTGTTCCTTGATGAAGCCGCGGATCTTCTGCTGCGCGCGGCTGGTCTTGGCGAAGGTGATCCAGTCTTTGCTGGGGTGCGCCTGCGGGCTGGTCAACACCTCGACCTGATCGCCGTTCTTCAGCTTGTAGCGGAGCGGGACGATCTTCCCGTTCACCTTCGCGCCGACCGTCTTCTCGCCGACGCCGGAGTGGATGGCGTAGGCGAAGTCGATGGGCGTCGCGCCGCGGGGCAACGACTTCACGTCACCCTTGGGGGTGAAGACGAAGACCTCGTCGGTGAAGAGGTCGACCTTCACCGTGTCGAGGAACTCCTTGGGGTCCTTCAGATCCTGCTGCCACTCGAGGAGCTGCCGCAGCCACGCGAACTTCTCGTCGTCGCGGGTCATCGCGCTCTTGCCTTCTTTGTAGGCCCAGTGCGCGGCGATGCCTTCTTCGGCGACGCGGTGCATCTCTTCGGTGCGGATCTGGATCTCGATGCGCTCGGACAGCGGGCCGATCACCGTGGTGTGCAGTGACTGGTACATGTTCGGCTTGGGGATCGCGATGAAGTCCTTGAAGCGCCCCGGCACCGGCTTCCACATCTGGTGCACCAGCCCGAGCGCGCCGTAGCACTGCGCGAGCTCCGGGGTGATCACGCGAAAGGCGATCACGTCGGGCACCTGCTCGAAGTCGATGCCCTGCGAGCGCATCTTCTTGTAGATGGAATAGAAGTGCTTGAAGCGGCCGCTGACCTTCGCGGGCACGCCGTTCTCCTTCAGCTTGCCCTCGATGATGCCCACCACGTCGTCGATGTACTTCTCGCGTTCCTTCTTCTTGCGGGCGACGCGGTTCTCGAGGTCCTGGTAGTCCTTCGGGCGGGTGTAGCGAAACGAGAGATCTTCGAGCTCGGTCTTCACCCAGCTGATGCCGAGGCGGTTGGCGAGCGGCGCGTAGATGTCGAGCGTCTCTTGCGCGATGCGGGCCTGCTTCTCTTCGCTCATGTGATCGAGCGTCCGCATGTTGTGCGTGCGATCGGCGAGCTTGACGAGAATGACGCGGATGTCCTGCGCCATGGCCACGAGCATCTTGCGGAAGTTCTCGGCCTGCTTCTCTTCCTGCGAGAGCTGCTGGCTGGCGCTGAACTTCCCGAGCTTGGTGACGCCGTCGACGATCAGCGCGACCTCTTCACCGAAGAGCTCTTTGATCTCCTCGATGGTGGCCAGCGTGTCTTCCACCGTGTCGTGGAGCAGCCCGGCGACGATCGACGCTTCGTCGAGGCGCAGCTGCGCGAGAATGCCTGCGACCTCGAGCGGGTGAATCAGGTACGGCTCGCCAGACTTGCGAACCTGACCCTGGTGCACCTTCGCCGAATACACGTAGGCCTTCTTGATGATGTCGAGGTCGGGGTCGGGGTGGTACCCGGCAACCCGCTGCAGAATGTCGTTGAGACGGATCAAACTGCCTCGGAGCGTAACATCGTGCCGGGTTGCTGCAACGCGTCGCCCGCCCGAGGCGCGCGGAACTCATCGCCATTGTTGCGGAAAGACGGCGCTTGCCTGACTATGACGCCCCTCCATGGCCGCGCTGTTGACCAAGACTCTGGGTGTCATCTGCCCGTCGTGCGACTTCCTCAACGTCGTCGCCGCGGTGCGCTGCATGGCCTGCGGCTCGGCGACTGACGGCACGGGCCCCGCGGCGCCGCGAGCCGAAGTGCCCCGCGTGCAGGCCGCGCCCGTCGAAGCGCCGGCCACCGAGCAGAGCGATCGCACCATGCCCGCCGCGCCGATGCCGGTCGCCCCGCCGACGCCGCCCGCGCCCCCCGGCCTCAAGCGCACGCAGACCGGCCCCACGCCCATTCCCCGCAGCGGCCCGCCGGCGCGCCCCACGTTCCAGTCTTCCGCGGCGCCCACCCAGACCAACCCGGCCGTCGCGCCGGGCCCGAAGTTCGGGCTCACCGTGCTCGCCGGCCCCGCGCGTGGACAGCGGTTCCGCTTGTCGGCGACGGGCGCGCAGATCGGCCGCTCGAAGGGCGCGATCCTCTTCCCTGACGATCCGTTCGTCTCGCCGCTGCACGCCACCGTGTCGGTGCGCGACGGCAAGCTCTACATCCGCGATGAGGCGTCGACCTCGGGCGTGTACGTCAGCATCACCAACACCGAGACCGTGCCGATGGGCGGCACCTTCTGCACCGGTTTGCGGCTCTTCCGCTTCGTCGGGGCGATCGAGCCCGCGGCCCCGTGGAACAAGAGCGACGTGCTGGTCTACGGCGCGACGGTGCCCAACGGCCAGGTGCACTACGCGGTCGAAGAGGTGCTGCTCGGCGATCGCGGCGGGCGTTGTCTGCTCAGCCCCGGCCCGGTGTTGACGGTTGGTCAGGGTCGCTGCGACTTCAGCTACCCGAATGACGAAGGGCTGGCGCCGCGGCACTGTGAGATCTCTCCCCTGCCCGACGGCGCGATGATCCGCGATCTCTCGGGCGGGCTCGGCACCTACGTGCGGGTCTCCGGAGAGCGGCCGATCAAGACGGGCGATCGCCTGCGCATCGGGCAGCAGACGTTGCAGGTCGAAGCGCTGGCGTAGAGGGTCAGGGTGAGGGGTCGTCCCTCTGCACGGACGGTCAGTTACCCAGCAGCTGATCGATGTACGCGCCGGCCTTCTGGCTCGGCGAGTCCTTGCGGTACCGGGTCCACCAGGCGCGCGCCTCGGGCTCCATGTCCTTCTGCAGGTAGAGCTCACCGATCTTCAGCGCGATCTCCGGCTGGGGATCCGCGTCCCACGCGGCGAGGTAGCGCGAGAGCGCGAAGTCCATCGCGCCCTTGTGCCACGCATCATCGGCCTCAGAGGCGATGCGCGCCGCGTCGCCCGGCCGGCGCAGCTCGCGCGGCGGGTCGTATTCCCACGGGCGGCCCGAGCCGGTGAGCGGCGCGTTGGCCGGCGGCACGTAGACCACCTTGGTCTTCTGCATCGAGTTCCACGCGTAGACGCCGGCGAGGCCGAGCGCGAGGGCGACCAGCAGCACGGTCGCCACCTTGAAGATGAGCGAGCTCGCCCCGGCGCCGGGCATGGTGTCGCGCTCGGGCGAGGTGGTCGGCGCGGTGTTGGTCGTCTCGGGCACCGGCCCGGCGATCGGCGAAGACGCGCGCACCGTCGTCTCGTTGGAAGCCCACGGCGACTGGTGCGACGGCGGGTTGACCCGCGTCTCCTGCTGGTCGATGGGCGTGACCTTGCGGGGTACCGCCGAGAGACCGGGCGCCGACGCGCTGCCTGCGGGGCGTCGTGAGGGACCGACCGCGGCGCGGCGCTCCTTCTCGATGGCCATCAGCTCCGCGCGAAACTGCTCGGCGGTCTGCGGGCGATCGTCGGGGTTCTTCGCCAGCGCCTTCATGATCAGGCGCTCCATGCCCGGCGAGACGCGCGCGTCGGGGCGGCGCTTGGTCGGCGGCGGCGGCACCTCGGTGAGGTGCTTGGTGGCGAACCCCACTGCCGAGTCGGAGTCGAACGGCAACATGCCGCTGGTGAGCTGGTAGAGGATCACGCCCACCGCGTAGAGATCGCTGCGGTGATCGAGCTGTGCGCCGCGCGCCTGCTCGGGCGACATGTACTCGGGCGTGCCGCATACGAAGCCGGCGCGGGTCAGCGCGGGGCCGTCGTCGTTGGTGCCGTCGACGATCTTCGCGATGCCGAAGTCGAGCACCTTGACGAAGTCGGCTTCGCCGCGGCGCTGCTCGACCATGATGTTCTCGGGCTTGAGATCGCGGTGGATCACCCCGGCCGAGTGCGCGTCGGCGAGCGCGGAGAGCACCTGGCTGATGACGCGGATCACGCGCGACTCGGGCAGCGGCCACTCACGCGAGAGGATGTGGTGGAGATCTTTGCCCTGGACGAACTCCATCGCGATGTACATCGCGCCGTCGTCGGCCTGCCCGAAGTCGAGCACGCTGATGGAGTTGGGGTGGTTGAGCCGGCTGGCGGCCTTCGCCTCGCGCTGGAACCGGGCGACGGTGCGCTCATCGGACAACAACGCCTGACGAAGCACCTTGAGCACGACCGGCTTGTCGAGCGCGAGCTGGGTGGCCCTGTAGACCTTGCCCATGCCGCCCTCGCCGATCATCTGCTCGACGCGGTACTTGTTGGCGACGGTCTTGCCAATGTGTTCGTCGGGTGCGGCCACGGTCAGGTCGAGACACTACGACAGATTCCCGGTGTCCCGGCCGATTACCGATTCACGCCTACAGATTTCCTCCGTGCTAAGCACCTCGCCGCATGCCTGCTGCCAATCGTCCTCGCGTCGCAGTGCGGGTCGTCCGCGCTGATGGTGGTCCCGAGTCAGTCATCCCCATGCGTGGTGACGTGATGTTGTGCGGCCGCACTGGAGATCTCTCCATCGCCGACGATCCCTTCGTTGCCGACACGCAGATGCGCCTCTTCTTCTCGGGCGCGCGGCTGGCGGTGGAAGACGTGGGCGGCGGCAACGGGGTGTTCACCCGCCTGCGCGCCGAGCGCGAGGTGCCCGCCGGCGGCGAGGTGCGCGTGGGCCGGCAGCGCCTGGTGGTCGAGCCGGTGCCTCCGTTGATGCCGGCGGAAGACGGCGCGACGGCGTGGGGCTCACCTGATCCCGGTCACCGCTTCCGCCTGGTGCAGCTGCTCGAGGGCGGCATTCGGGGCGGCGCCTTCCCGCTCAAAGACGGCGAGAACGCGATCGGCCGCGAGAACGGCGACATCACCTTCCCTTCCGACGGCTTCGTGTCGGGTCGTCACGCCGTGCTGCAGGTCGCCCCGGAGCGCCTGCTGCTGCGCGATCTCGGCAGCTCGAACGGCACCTTCCTGCGGTTGGGCGCGCCGTCGTTCGTCGACAACGGCGATCAGTTCCTCATCGGCCGCCAGCTGGTGCGCGTCGAGCTGAGCTGAAAACACGACGGCCGACCTCCGCAGTGGAGATCGGCCGCGTGGTGACGGAAGCGAAGAGACGACGGCTCAGCCGTACGACTTTTCCTTCTTCTCCTGCTCTTCCTTGCAGCGGATGCAGAGCGTCGTGACCGGGCGGGCCTCGAGGCGCTTCATGCTGATCGGCTCCTCGCAGCGCTCGCACATGCCGAAGCTGCCGTCTTCGATGCGCTGAAGGGCCTTCTCGATCTTCTTGAGCAGGAACTTCTCGCGGTCGCGCAGGCGGAACGCCATCGACTGGGCGTACTCGCTCGACGCCTGATCGATCTCATCGGGGAGATCGTCGGTGTCGAAGTTCGACTCTTCTTCCATGGTCTTGCGCGCGTTCTCGATGATCGCCTTGCGGCTGTCCTCGAGGGACTTCTTGAAGCGCTTCAGATCCTTCTGCGACAGATGACCCTTTTCGGACATGGCTCCTCAGCGGCTGGAAAACGAAGGCGCGGCACTATGGAGATCCGGCCACGGCAAGTCAAGCGTTCTCGAAATAAGCCTTTGAAATCACTCGACGCGGCGTAAGATTCGCGCCTCATGTCGGAGACGAGTCGACTCGATCGCGAGTTCCTGCGCAGTGCCCTGGCCCTGGCGAGCACGCCCGACGTCGATCACCTGCTGGTGATCGGCGACTCGGTGATCCCCCCCGCCGATCTGCGCGGGCGCAAGTGCCGCAAGAAGTTGATCTACGCGGTGACCAACGAGGCGCTCGGGCAGGACCTGCTGAGCAAGAAGGAGAAGGCGATCGTCATTCCCGCCTACGACTACTCGCGCACCGAGCGGGTGAAGATGGCGGTCGTCTCGGCGCTCGCGCAGGGCAACTTCAAGGAAGGCGACGCGGTGTTGTGCCTGACGGGCCGCATCGGCCGCCACCTCGACACCATGATGACCATGCGCATCGGCGGCTCGCTCGACGATCGCGTGGCGATCGAGGGCGTGAAGCTGGGCGACGAGTTCAACTCGCAGGTGGTCGACGCGCTCATTCAGCTCGCGCTGCAGATCGGGCAGGAGGGCTTCGAGGGCCACCCCATCGGCACCATCCTCACCATCGGCGATCACAACGCGGTGATGGAGACCAGCCGCCAGCTCACCATCAACCCGTTTCAGGGCATCTCCGAGAGCGAGCGCAACGTGCTCGACCCGAAGATCCGCGAGGCGATCAAGAACTTCTCGGTGCTCGACGGCGCCTTCGTCATTCGTGAAGACGGCGTGGTGCTGGCCGCCGGCCGCTACCTCTCGGCCAGCGACGACAACGTGAAGATCCCGCTGGGGCTCGGCGCACGTCACGCGGCGGCCGCCAGCATCACCGCCACCACGCGCTGCATCGCGCTGGTGGTCAGCCAGACCTCGGGGGCCGTTCGGCTCTTCAAAGAGGGCAACATCGTGCTCGAGCTGCACCAGACGGCTCGCCGCACCTGAACCACGAAGGAGCACACCATGGGCGTCATCAAGTTCGAGGTCCCCAACTCGCTGCCGGTCGAAGACGCGAAGAAGCGCGTCGAGGCGCTGCTGGGCTATTGGAACCGCAAGTACGGCGTCACGTCCGCCTGGGACGGCGTCAGCGCGACGATGAAGGGCAAGGCGGTCGGCGTCACCATCGACGGCAAGCTGAGCGTCGAGGCCGCGCGCATCGCCGGGGAGGCGTCGGACCCCGGCATGCTGCTGCGCGGGCAGGCCCAGAAGTACCTCACCCGAAAGTTCGCGGAGTACCTCGACCCGAAGAGGTCGCTCGATCAGGTCGTGAAGGGCGAAGACTGACTGTCCGCTCGCGTTGAAAGCCCGCTACACTCCGCCTGCAATCGCCGCCCCCAGCCAGTCGCGCTGAGCGAGGAACCCCCCTGTGACCAAGCCGAACAACGACGCCGAGGCGGATCTGCAGACCGTCATCAAGAACGACTCGAAGCCGCCGGTCATCGACGCGACGGTGCCTCCGTCGGTGCCGCCGGCCAACGGGGCGGTGAAGCCGGTGCCGTTGACGCAGCAGGCGCCGCGCTCGTCGGGCTCGTCCCAGTCGCTGACGCCGGTCTCGGGCAACAGCGGCAGCGGGCGCGAGTTCACCAGCCCCGAGGTGAAGCTCGAGGAGCCCGACGTCGGCACCCGCATTCACCACTACGAGGTGATCCGCCTGCTGGGCCGCGGCGGCATGGGCTCGGTCTACCTCGCGCGTGACACCCGGCTCGGCCGGCGGGTGGCGATCAAGTTCCTGCGCACCCACTCGCCCGATCTCACCAAGCGCTTCATTCTCGAGGCGCGCACCACGGCCGCGGTGCAGCACGAGAACATCGTCATCATCTTCGAAGTGGATGCCTGGCAGGGCATGCCCTTCATGGTGTTCGAGTACATCACCGGCAACACGCTCACCAAGGTCGCGCCCGAGACCAGGCCGCTGCCGGCGCCGCGCGTGGTCGAGCTGATCGTGCCGGTGGTGAAGGCGCTCGCGTACGCGCACAGCCAGGGCATCGTTCACCGCGATCTCAAGCCCGACAACATCATGATCACCGACTCGGGCCAGACCAAGGTGCTCGACTTCGGCATCGCCAAGGTGCTCCAGGGTGACGAGCAGACCCCGGCGGCGATCTCCCGGCCCCGCGCGCCGAAGACCAACCTCGAGGACGAGGACGACGAGGAGCTCACGCAGCAGGGCGCGATGATGGGCACCCTCTCGTACATGGCCCCCGAGCAGTGGGGCATCGGCGTGCCGATCGATCACCGCGCCGACATCTGGGCGGTGGGCATCATGATGTTCAAGATGCTCACCGGGAAGCACCCGCTGGACCCGCTCAAGGGCCACCAGCTGATGGTCACCGGCATGCTCGACACGCCGATGCCGTCGATCAAGAGCAAGTCGAACGACGTGCCGCCCGAGCTCGCGGCGATCGTCGATCGCTGCCTGCTCAAGCGAAAGGAACAGCGCTTCCCCGACGCGGTCACCCTGCTCCGCGCGCTCGAGCCGTTCCTCCCCGGCCGCTACACGCGCGAGCTGAAGATCGACGAGAGCCCGTACGCCGGCCTCGCCGCATTCCAGGAGAACGACGCCAACCGCTTCTTCGGTCGCGCGCAGGAGATCGCCGCCACCGTCAACCGCGTGCGCGAGCGCCCCCTGCTGGGCATCGTCGGCCCCTCGGGCGCCGGCAAGTCGTCCTTCGTGCGCGCCGGTCTGGTGCCCGCCCTCAAGCGCTCGGGCGAGAACTGGGAATCGCTGGTGCTGCGCCCCGGCCGCAACCCGCTGGCCGCCCTCGCCTCGCTCGTCTCGCCGATGCTCAGCACCTCGGTGTCGATCGCCGACGAGATGGCCGAGCAGAAGAAGCTCGAGCAGCGGCTGATGAAGGAACCGGGCTTCGTGGGCGCGGTGCTCCGAGGCCGCGCGCGCCGAGAGAAGAAGAACATCCTGCTCTTCGTGGACCAGTTCGAAGAGCTCTACACGCTCGTGCCCGATGAGGCCGAGCGCAAGGCCTTCACCGCCTCGCTCGCCGCGGTGGCCGACGATCCGACGTCTCCGATTCGGCTGGTGCTGTCGATCCGCAGCGACTTCCTCGATCGCGTGCCTGAAGACGCGCGCTTCATGGCCGAGCTCAGCCAGGGCCTGGTGTTCCTCAACTCGCCGGGCACCGAGGGGCTGCGCGAGGCGATCGTCTCGCCCGCCGAGCTGGCCGGCTACAAGTTCGAGTCGAACGAGATCGTCGACGACATGATCAAGCACCTGGCGACCACCCAGGGTGCGTTGCCGCTGCTCCAGTTCGCGGCCTCGAAGCTGTGGGACGCGCGCGACGCGGCGAAGAAGCTCCTGACCCGCTCGGCCTACGACTCGATCGGCGGCGTCGCCGGCGCGCTCGCGGCCCACGCCAACGCGGTGGTCGAGAAGATCCCGCCGCAGACCCAGCCGCTGCTGCGCGCCATCTTCCTCCGCCTCGTCACCCCCGAGCGCACCCGGGCCATCGTCGGCATGGACGAGCTGCGGGAGCTCCACGGCAACCCGGCCGAGCTGCAGAGCCTGGTCGACGAGCTGGTGCAGGCCCGCCTGTTGGTGGTGCAGACCGGCGGCGGCGCGGCGACGGTGGAGATCGTCCACGAGTCGCTCATCCACAGCTGGCCGATGCTCAAGCGCTGGCTGGAAGAGAGCGGCGAAGACTCGGCGTTCCTCGAGCAGATCCGCACCGCGACCCGGCAGTGGTCGCAGAAGGGCCAGGCCGAAGATCTGCTGTGGCGCGGCGAGCTGGCCGAAGAGGCGCTGCGCTTCCAGCGGCGCTTCCGCGGCAACCTCCCCGCGACGCAGAAGCAGTTCATCGACGCGGTGATCGAGCTCTCGGCGCGGCAGGCGCGGCGCAAGCGCGGCCTCACCATCGCCGCCATCGCCTTCCTCGGGTTGCTCGCCGCCGCGGCGTCGGTGGCGCTGGTGATCATCGCCGGCGCGCGCGCCGAGGCGCAGGAACAGGCGACCGTCGCGAAGCTGGCCGAGGCCGACGCCCGCAAGAACCTCGTCGTGGCGCAAGAGAAGGAACGGGAGCGCGCGGCGGCGCAGGCCAAGGCCGAGCAGTCGGCCTCCGAGCTCGCCAACGCGCTGAAGCAGGCGACCGAGGCCACCGCGCAGGCCGAGGCGGCGCAGAAGGCGTCCGAGCAGGCCGCCGAGCTGGCGCGCAAGGCCGAAGCGAACGCCCGCCTCAACGCCAAGAGCGCCCTCGAGGCCAAGGCCGCGGCCGAAGCGGCGCGCAAGAACGCCGAGCGCGAGAAGCTCAAGGCCGACCGGTTGAAGGCCGAAGCCGAAGCGCGCGCCAAGCGCATCGAAGAGCAGCTCGGCAGCTCGGTGATCGACGATCTGAAGTGAGAGGGACACGGGACATGACGACAGGAAAATGGGCCGCGATCGTGATCGCTGTGCTGGTGGCGTCACCTGCGTGGTCGGCAGACGAGCCCGAGCGTCCGTGGGCGAAGGGCGTGCCGAAGGACCGGCAGGCGAAGGCCATCGCGCTGTTCCGTGAAGGCAACGCGGCGCTCAAGGAGTCGCTCTTCCCCAAGGCGGCCACCACCTACAAAGAAGCACTGCAGGTGTGGGATCACCCCGCGATTCACTACAACCTCGCGCTGGCGCTGGTGAACCTCGACCAGCCGATCGAAGTGCACGAGCACCTCACCGCGGCCCTCCAGTTCGGCCCCGCGCCACTCGACGACGACAAGTACCAGCAGGCCCAGCGCTACCTCGCGCTGATCGAGCGCCAGCTCACCCGCGTGAAGGTCAGCTGCAGCTTCGCCGGCGCGCAGGTACGCCTCGACGGCCGGCCGCTCTTCACCGGCCCGGGCGAATGGGAAGGTCAGGTGCGCGCTGGCCCGCACACCCTCACCGCGTCACAAGAAGGCCTGCTGCCCGACGAGCGCTCGGTGGTGCTGGCCGGCGGCGATTCCCAGAACTTCGAGCTGCGCGTGTACCGCAGCGAAGAGCTGACCGAGTACCGGCGCGCCTTCAGCCCCGTCATCCCGTGGACCGCGCTGGGCGTGGGCGTCGCGGCGATCGGCACCGGCGTCAGCCTGCACCTCGCCGCGCAGAACGGCTTCAAGCAGTTCGATCAAGGCGTCACCCAGTGCGCCGCGGGCACCACCGCCGGCTGCATCCTCACGCCCGAGCTGCAGAACGCCAAGGCCAGCGCGGCGGGCCTGCAGACCGGCGCCTTCGCCCTCTACGCCGTCGGTGGCGTGGCGGCGGCGGCGAGCGCGGTGCTCTTCTACGTCGGCCGGCCGGTGGCCTACCGCAAGACCGTCAACGTCGACGCGTCGGCGGCGCCCGCGGTCTCAGTTCTCCCGATCATCACCCCTTCCGGCGCCGGCGCGATGGCGACCCTGAGCTTCTGACATGACCTTCCGACGACTCTGGCTCTGCTGTCTGGCGTTCGGCTTCGTGGGCTGCTTCCAGCCCGCGAGCACCACCTGCGACAAGGGCCTGGTGTGCCCGGTTGGCACCGAGTGCACCCGGAGCGGCACGCACTGCATGCCCGCCGGCACCCGCTGCGGCAACGGGGTGGTCGACTCCGACGAGTTCTGCGACGACGGCAACCTCGCCGACGGCGACGAGTGCCCGTCAGACTGTGGCGGCTGCGGCGACGGCGTGGTGTCGAAGCTGCGCTTCCCCGACGCGGGCCCGCTCGAGGAATGTGACGACAAGAACAAGGCGGGCGGCGACGGCTGCAACGAGACGTGCCGCTTCGAGCGCTGCGGCAACGGGGTGCTCGACAAGAACGAGAAGTGCGACGACGGCAACACGCTGCTGGGCGACGGCTGCCGCGGCAACTGCACCGAAGAGCTGTGCGGCGACGGCGTGCGCGACACGCTCCCCGACGGCGGGGTGAAGGAAGAGTGCGACGACGGCAACCTGGTGGCGGGCGACGACTGCAGCCCGCTGTGCATGCTCGAGCGCTGCGGCAACGGCGTGCGCGACGTGCTGCGCGACGGCGGCATCGAGGAGTGCGACGACGGCAACCGCGCGCCCGGCGACGGCTGCGGCCCGCTGTGCCTCACCGAGCGCTGCGGCAACGAGTTCGTCGACCCCAATGAGAAGTGCGATCGCGGCGCGGGCATTTCCGGTGACGGCTGCCGGGCCGACTGCCAGGGCCTCGAGGTGTGCGGCGACATGCAGCTCGACGTGCTGCCCGACGGCGGCTTCGAGGCCTGCGACGACGGCAACACCCGCTCGGGTGACGGCTGCGCCAGCGACTGCCAGAGCCGCGAGCTGTGCGGTGACGGGCGCCTCGACCCGGTCTTCTCCGACGGCGGCCTCAACGAGGTGTGCGACGACAAGAACAACCTCTCGGGTGACGGCTGCCGCGGCGACTGCAAGGGCGTCGAGCGGTGCGGCGACGGGCTCATCGACTCTCGCCTGCGCGACGGCGGCTTCGAGGTCTGCGACGACGGCAACGCCGATGGCGGCGACGGCTGCAGCGCGACCTGCCGCGGCGTCGAGGTGTGCGGCGACGGCTACCTCGACACGGTGCTGCTCGACGGCGGATCCGAGCGCTGCGACGACGGCAACCTGCAGGCCGGCGACACCTGCGCGCCCGACTGCCAGTCCACCGGCCAGTGCGGCAACGGCTTCGTCGACATCTACCCGCCGGGCTCGGGCACGCCCAACGAGGAGTGCGACGACAACAACAGCGTCAACACCGACGCCTGCACCAACTTCTGCAAGAACGCGGTGTGCGGCGACAGCTTCGTCCGCGCCGGCACCGAGCAGTGCGACACCGGCGGGGAGAGCCTGACCTGCAACTCGAACTGCACCACCCGGCGCTGCGGCGACGCGATCGTCAACGTCGCGGCCGGCGAGCAGTGCGACGTGGCGGGCCCCGTCACCGGCACCGAGACCACCCTGTGCGACTCGGACTGCACCATCGCCTTCTGTGGCGACGCGCACGTCAACGCCGCGCGCAACGAGCAGTGCGACACCGGCGGTGAGACGGCGACGTGCAACTCGAACTGCACCACGCGCCGCTGCGGCGACGGCATCGTCAACGGCGCGGCCAACGAGCAGTGCGACGTGTTCGGCGCCGTGACGGCCGGGGAGTCGATGAGCTGCGATCGCGACTGCACGGTGGCCTTCTGTGGTGACAACACCGTCAACACCACCCGCGGAGAGACCTGCGACACCGGCGGCACCACGGTGGCCTGCGACGGCGACTGCACGGCGGTCACCTGCGGCGACAACTTCGTCAACGCGCCGGCCGGCGAGCAGTGCGACGACGGCAACACCGTCAACACCGACGCCTGCACCGCGACGTGCCAGCGCGCGACGTGCGGCGACTCGATCGTGCGCGCCGGCGTCGAGCAGTGCGACACCGGCGGTCAGTCGGCGACCTGCAACGCCAACTGCACCACCAGCCGCTGCGGTGACGGCATCACCAACAGCACCGCCAACGAGCAGTGCGACGTGTTCGCGATGTCGGGCGCCGGAGAGTCGAACGCCTGCGACAACGACTGCACCTTCGCCTTCTGCGGCGACAACAAGGTCAACGCGACGCGCGGCGAGACATGCGACACCGGCGGCAACACCGCGACCTGCGACTTCGACTGCACGGCGGTGAGCTGCGGCGACGGCGTCACCAACCCGGCCGCCAACGAAGAGTGTGATGACTCGAACAGCTCGAACACCGACGCCTGCGTGACGGGCTGCAAGCGCGCGGTGTGCGGCGACAACTTCGTGCGCGCGGGCGTCGAGCAGTGCGACACCGGCGGGCAGACGGCCACCTGCAACTCGAACTGCACCACGGCGCGCTGCGGTGACGGCATCGTCAACAGCGCCGCCGGCGAGCAGTGCGACATCGCGGGCAGCCCCACCGCGGGCGAGTCGGCCTCGTGCGACACCAACTGCACGGTGGCGTTCTGCGGTGACAACACCGTCAACGCGACGCGCGGCGAGCTCTGCGACACCGGCGGCAACTCGGGGACCTGCGACAGCGACTGCACCCCGGTGTCCTGCGGCGATGGCCTGGTCAACCCGGCCGCCGGTGAGACCTGCGACCCGGGCGGCGTCAACCCCACGGCGAGCTGCGACACCGACTGCACGCCGGCGGTCTGCGGCGACGGCCGGCTCAACACCGCGGCCGGTGAGATCTGTGACGACGGCAACACGTCGAACAACGACGACTGCCTCAACACCTGCCGCCCCAACGTGTGCGGCGACACCTTCGTCAACAGCGGCGGCGTGGTGCCCGAGGTGTGCGACGACGGCAACACCACCACCGAGACCTTCTGCCCGTACGGCACGGCGAGCTGCACGCGCTGCGACTCGATGTGCGCGATGGTGCTCAACCTCACCGGCGGCACCTGCGGCGACGGCGTGGTGAACGCGCCCAACGAGGCGTGCGACGACGGCAACACCAACGTCTGCGGCAGCTGCAACGCCACCTGCACCGCGACCCAGGCCTCGGCGGCGGCCACCGGCACCATCACCACCGACGACAAGGGGAAGATCGACGACGGCAACACCATCACCCTCAACGACGGGCAGAACCCGGCGGTGGTGTTCGAGTTCGACAAGACGGGCAACGGCGTCACCAGCGGCCGCATCGCGATGGACATCTCGGCGGCCAACTTCTCGGCCGATCAGATCGCGCAGCTGGTCGTCGACACCATCAACGCCCAGACCACCACGCTGCTGATCACCGCCACCAAGCAGGGCACGTCCGGCTCCGTGAGCCTGGTCAACGACGTTGCCACCAGCCTCGGCAACCAGACCATCGGGCTCTCGTTCAGCGCCGGCGGCAACGGGTGGGCGCGGACGGGCATGGCGGGCGGCGCGGGGGCGAACTGCGGCACGGCGCTCGGCTGCGCGACGACGGCTGACTGCGCGCCTCCGCTGACCTGCCAGGGCGCGACGACCAAGACCTGCCAGTGAGCACGGCCGCGGGCGTCGGCAAGAAGGGGTCGACGCTCTACCTGCAGGTGCTGGCGGCCATCGTCGCCGGCATCGTGCTGGGGGTGGTGAAGCCCGACTGGGCGGTGGCCCTCAAGCCGCTCGGGGAAGGCTTCGTCGGGTTGATCAAGATGTTGATCGCCCCCATCGTCTTCACCACCGTCACCGCGGGCATCGCCGGCATGGGCGACCTGAAGAAGGTCGGCCGCGTGGGCGCCAAGGCGGTGTTGTGGTTCGAGCTGATGACCACGCTGGCGCTCGCGCTGGGGCTGGTGATCGTCACCCTGATCGGCCCCGGGCGCGGAATCCACGCGAAGGTCGAGGCGCTCGACACCACGCTGCTCGACAAGACGCTCGGTGGGCCGCGGCCGCACGGCGTGGTGGAACACCTGCTGGCGATGATCCCCCAGAGCTTCGTGGGGGCGTTCGTCGGAGGCGACGTGCTGCAGGTGCTGGTGCTGGCGGTGCTCGCGGGCGTCGCGCTGGCGGGGCTGGGAGAGCGCGGGAAGCCGGTGCTGCACGGGCTCGATCAGATCGCCGGTTTGTTCTTCGCGATCATCGGCGTGGTGATGCGCCTGGCGCCGCTCGGCGCGTTCGGCGCGATGGCCTTCACCATCGGCAAGTTCGGCGTGGGGGCGCTGGGGAACCTCTTCCTGCTGATCGTCAGCTTCTATGCGACCGCCCTGCTCTTCGTATTCGGTGTGCTCGGCGCGGCGCTGCGGCTGGTGGGGCTGTCGATCTTCCGCTTCGTACGGCACCTGAAGGACGAGCTGGTGTTGGTGCTGGGCACGTCGTCGTCCGAGTCCGCCCTGCCCTCGTTGATGCTCAAGCTCGAGGCGATGGGCTGCGCGGGGCCGGTGGTGCGGCTGGTGGTGCCGACCGGCTACTCGTTCAACCTCGACGGCACGTGCATCTACCTGACGATGGCGAGCGTCTTCGTGGCCCAGGCGCTCGACGTGCCGCTGACGCTCGGAGAGCAGTTGTCGTTGCTCGCGGTGCTGCTGCTGACGTCGAAGGGCGCGGCGGGCGTGACGGGGAGCGGCTTCGTGACGCTGGCGGCGACGCTCCAGTCGGTGGGCACGGTGCCGGTCGCGGGGATCTCGCTGCTGCTGGGGATCGATCGCTTCATGTCGGAGGCGCGCGCGCTCACCAACCTCGTCGGCAACGCGGTGGCGACGGTGGTGGTGGCGAAGTGGGAAGGCGCGCTCGATCTCGAGAAGGCGCGGGCGACGCTCGACCCGCCGAAGGACGGCTGAGCGACCGCGACCTCTGGCGCTCATGGACGAGATGCACCAGTGTTCGCGCATGCTCAACACGAAGACGTGGATGGTGGTTTCAATGCTTGGACTGGTGCCCGCCGCGCTCGCCCAGGGGAAGGACGAGCACGCCGGGCACCACGCAACCGGGCCCGCCAAGCTCTCCTTGAACGCCGGCAAGAAGTGGCAGACCGACGCCTCGCTGCGCACCGGAATGATCACCATCAGGGACCAGGTGCAGGCAGCGCTGCCCGGGGTCCACTCGGGGAAGTACACGAAGGAGAACTACCTGGCGCTCGCCACGACGATCGAGGGCGCCCTCAACACGGTGATCACCCAATGCAAGCTCCCGCCTGACGCCGACGCGCAGCTGCACCTCGTGCTCGCCGACCTCTTCGCCGGCACCGCGACGATGAAGGCCGAGGGCAACCGCATGGCCGGCGTGGTGAAGGTGATCGGCGCGCTCAAGAGCTACGGTGAGTACTTCGATCACCCCGAGTGGAAGCCCGTGGTGCACTGACCTCAGTCGAGGGCCTCGACCCACTCCACCGCGACCAGGGTCTCGGGGTGATGCTGGTCAGGCACGGGCAAGGTCACGACGCGAGCCCGCGCCGTGGTCGCCAGGCGCGGCGCGCGGGGTACGCCTGCGTCGCCGAGGCGCTGGCCGTCGAGGAAGGTGTCGCGCAGCAGCCCCGCGCTCTGGCGAAGCGCGCCGTGGAGGTAGCGGGTGGCAGTGCCGGGCGCCAGCGCGCGCGCCGCGAGCACCTTGCGCGCCGCGGATCCGGAGGCCCACAGCAAGGCGCCGATGATCACCGTGAAGATCGCGTGCAGGGCGTTCACCGGGCCGCCGCGGCTCACGATGAGCGTCAGCAGACCGACGGCCAAGGCGAGCGGCACACCTGCCTGGCGCGCGGCCCAGGCCGTCACCCGGGAGATCTCCTGCGCTGAGAGGGGCGCCGGCGCAGAGACCGCGGTCGACAAGACCGCGCCAGGCGCTCGCCGCGCGCGGGTGTCGACGGCGAGGCGCACCAGCTCGGCGTCGGCCCCCAACCCCACCACCCGCACCACGACCCGCTGGCCGGGCATCAGCCACGAGGCCGCGGTGCCGCGCAGTTCGCGCGGGGAGAAGGTGAACTCCTGCCCGTCGACCACCACGTGCCAGAGCGAGTAGTTGACGCGCTGGCCCGAGTGGCTCAGCACCCTGGCTCGAGTGATCGGCCCTTCGATCTCCCGTGTGCCGGCCGCGAGCGCGGTGATGGCCTGGACGCTCATCCTCGCCAGCAGCGCGGCGCCCACGGCGAGCGCGAGGAGCACCGGCCACGAGAGGCCCCCCGCGGACGAGCCCGGAGGCAGCGGCGAGAGGATCTCCAGGAGGCCGCCGACCACGGCCAGGACCAACAGGAGACTGCCGCCTCCTGCCAGGAAGGCCTTGATCACCCACCCGATGCGAGACCACAGCGCACGACGCTCGACGATCGTTTCGAACTGCGCCCCCTCACCGTCCCTCATCCGCTGGATGATAGGTCGTCGTTCTTCCAAGCGAGGACGCTCATCACCCGTGACCTTAGTTCGAAGCGGTGAGGAAGGGCCGCTACCAACGCGGATTCCGGGGCCTCATGAGCGCCGAAAGATCACTCCCCGCGTGAACCAGTCCGAAAGCAGAACAACGAGCGAATAGGCCGCTTCTGCCTCCTCCCGCGTCGGCAGATCTGGTTCGCGTTCCGCCTCGCCGCCGTGTCTGTGCCGCCTTTCGGTGTCCCAGAGCAACGCGCACATAGAGGAGATCTCCTTCGTGGTGCCGATTCTCGCCGAGAAGACTCCGCCTTGATTCACCTCGAGCGCCTTCGCGACCCTTCCGAGAGTTGACTTCGCGTTGTTGGGCTCGACGATGCCGCAGGCGCTGTTCTCCACGGCCTTAACCCCGTGGTGCAGTCCCTGAACGTAATCCGCGGTCAGGCCGAAAATTGCGGAGCGGGCGGCAGCGAGTTCCCGTCGCACCCGCCAGTCTCCGATCTGTTCCTCGACAGTGGCGACCTCGGATGAAACACGCCGCTCGATTGCGCGGATGGCCTCTCCCTGCAGCTGCACGGTGCGAACTTCGTAGATCGAACTCCCCTGTTGAAAGATCTGGTTGATTCGATCGGCCGAGTGGCGGTCGCAGCGAACGACGGCGTCCAGAATCGGCAGCAGGAACTCGGCGTCAAAGCGGCGCAGGTTTTCGGAGAAGTTTCGCTCCTCCAGCCCGTTGTCGACCAGGCAGCCGGCCTTGAGCAGTCCGCCCACTCCGGACTCGAGCTCGAGCGCGACAGCCATCTGTCGGTTGAAGCCGTCGACCCCGTGGACGAGAGCCAAGACGACAGAAACTAGCGACTCGCGAAGGTGCTGAGGCACCCCCTCGTGCAGTTCGACGCGGTCATTGATTCGCTCGCTGCGCGTTCTGAAAGCCATTTGTTTGGATCCACCAAGCCCGTATTCGTCGAAGTGCCCTCAAACCTGACGGGGCCGACACGTGCAAGTCCACGCCGACTACTCTTGATTCGTAGACGTGACGAAACCCAGCAGCGACCGCTCCGGGCGTCTTCGCTGCGGGGCCCGAGAGCGCCCTCTTACGCCGCGCTACCTGAGGTGGAAGCACGACACCACCAGAGCGGAAGCACTGCACCATCTGGGAACGCGTCGCCCTGCCCATCGAGGTGCCGACCTATGATGCAGAGATTGGTGCATCCTTGCGAGCGTCCGACTTTGCGCAAAACAAAGCCCCCGGAGTCGGAGGATTTCTCCTCGAACTCCGGGGGCTTCAATGGTCGGGGCGACAGGATTTGAACCTGCGACCACTTGCACCCCAAGGCACGCACCGGACTTTCTCCGATTTCCACAGCAGTCCCCCTCGTGCCCGCCCGTCGCATTTCGAGGGGTTCCGAGCAGGGGCGCAACCGGGGGTGTGTCTCCCGAGTCTCCAAATTCTCTTACGGATACTTTCCGTGGTCCACCGGTGGTCCCACTCCGGGTGGTCGACGATGTCCTGACCGTGGCCGAGGTGGCCAAGGCGCTGAAGGTCGTGCCCGCCACGGTCTACGCGCTGATCAGCAAGGGCCAGATCGCCCACTTCAGGGTCAACAACGCCATCAGGGTTCACCGATCGGAGCTCGAGCGCTTCATCGCGGGGGGCTCGCGATGAGCGCCCCGCTCAAGGCCCCGTTCCCCTGGTTCGGCGGCAAGTCGCGCGTGTCCCACCTGGTGTGGAACGCCTTCGGCGGCGACGTTGCGAACTACGTCGAGCCGTTCGCCGGCTCGCTGGCGGTGCTGCTCGGTCGTCCCTCGGCGCCCCGCATCGAGACCGTCAACGACCTCGACTGCTACCTCGCCAACTTCTGGCGCGCGGTGCAGCTCGCCCCCGATGAGGTCGCCCGGTGGGCCGACTGGCCCGTGAGCGAGATCGACCTCCACGCGCGACACCGGTGGCTGGTCGCGCAGGCCGAGTTCCGCGAGCGCATGCGGGGCGACCCAGACTTCTTCGATGCGAAGGTGGCCGGATGGTGGGTCTGGGGGATCTGCCAGTGGATCGGCGGTGGCTGGTGCGCCGAGAGCAACTGGAACCCCGACGCGCGCCGTCCCGCAGGCGACAAGACGGCGGAGCAGCCGCGGAGGCCGAAGCTCTACGCACCGAATGGTGTTCACTCGAAGCGGAGTCGAGGCACGGCGACGGCAGAGCAGGAGTCGCGGCCCGTCCTGCACTCGGGCAATGGCGTTCACAAGCGCGACACCCGGGGCATCAGCGCCCAGTGGAACAAGCGACCGGTACTCGGCAAGGGCGCACGAGGAGTGCAGCGCACGGCCGACTGGGAGCAGGTGCCGGTTCTGGGGGGCTCGCGTGGAGCTGCGAACCGCGGTGTTCATGCGTCAGGGCTCGTGCAGAAGCTGCCCCTCCTGAGCGGCGGCGCCGGCCACGGCGTGGGAGTCCACAACCGCGGCGTTCAGTTTGGGCCGGTCTACGAGTGGATGCACGCGCTGGCGGACCGCCTTCGCCGCGTACGCGTGTGCTGCGGCGATTGGACCCGCGTGCTGGGCCGCTCGTCGACGGAGCTCATCGGCGTAACGGGGATCTTCTTCGACCCGCCCTACCTCGCCGACTTCCGCGACCCCAGCCTCTACGGCACCGAGAGTGCCGACGTCGCGCACGCGGTGCGTGAGTGGTGCATCAAGCACGGGAAGAACAAGAAGCTACGCATCGCCCTCTGCGGCTACGAGGGCGAGCACGACATGCCGAAGGACTGGCAGGTGGTCGCGTGGAAGGCCGCCGGCGGCTACGCGGCCGCCGCCGGCAATCACGAGAACTCCGCCAAGGAGCGGATCTGGTTCTCGCCCCACTGCGAGCGCGCGGAAGACCAGGCGAGCCTCTTCGACTCGATGGGCGGTGCCGCGTGAGCGTGATCTGCCTGCAATGCGATGGGTGGGGCTGTACCCGCTGCGTGCTCGAGCGCGCAGAAGCCGCGGGGGGCGAGCAAGGGCCCACTGCGGAGGAGCTCGAGCTGCAG
>Ga0208755_100189_pt1 | contig 25700 bp, 18 predicted proteins | sample LakWasMet57_HOW8_2_FD_183891 | JGI IMG/M metagenome (GOLD analysis project Ga0208755, IMG submission 183891) | Freshwater sediment methanotrophic microbial communities from Lake Washington under simulated oxygen tension - Sediment Metagenome... | ecosystem: Environmental > Aquatic > Freshwater >... | reverse complement strand
GTAATTAAAGATTTAGCGGTTGACCGCTCTTCTTTTGACAGAATTATGGCTGCCGGTGGTTTCGTTTCTGTAAATACAGGCAATGCAAAAGACGCAAACAATATTTTAATTCCAAAAGATGATGCTGACACTGCATTTGATGCGGCAGCTTGTATTGGTTGTGGCGCCTGCGTTGCAGCTTGTAAAAACTCAAGCGCAATGTTATTTGTTAGCGCTAAAGTTTCACAGCTTTCATTATTACCGCAAGGAAAAATCGAAAAACAAGACCGTGTTTTAAATATGGTTAAACAAATGGATGAAGAAGGTTTTGGTAATTGTACTAATACCGGTGCTTGCGAAGCAGAGTGTCCAAAAAGTATTTCATTAGAAAACATTGCTCGCATGAACAGAGAATATTTAGGATCAAGTTTTTTCCAAAATAAATAATAATAATTAATTATTAAAAAGCCGCTTTAGTTTTTACTAAGCGGCTTTTTTATTTTATTAAAGTTGTGTTATTGTTTCTGAAAACAAGGCCTGTTAGGGTTTGGCAAGCGCATGGTTAAAGTTGCCCCATAAAAAAAATACCAATCTTTAGTGCGAGGGTTGCCGCGCATACTGCCGTCACTATATTCGCCACTAACATCATCTAAATAATCTGTAAATAATTTTCTTGGACTCCACTCAACCCCTAACCCAAAAATACTAGTAAGGTGCCATTTAAAGCCTATTCCATATGGCACGTTAACTTGAATCTTTGAATAGCTTTTTATTGGCACGCCTCCGTGTGTGGCACTTGATGATACTGAACCATTGGCGCCGCTACTTTTTGGATCAAAATAAAACCCACCTATTCCTGCAAAAATAAACATGGTAAAGCGGTGCTTATCGTTTCCAATTCTATAATCAACAAAATTAAATTCTGCTATGGCGTGAATATCATAAATTTTTGATGTGAATTTTAAATTTCTTTCAAGCTGATCAAGCTCTTTACTTTTTGCATCATTCCCTTCAATCTTTCCGTAATTAAAACCAAACCTAAACGCATACCGATAATGTGTTGTATATCTAAAAAATGCGCCAAAAGCAGGCTTAGAGTATAAAAAATGACCACGAGGATTAAGGTCGCCAAGATAATAAGACGCTCCACCAAATAGCCCAATTTCGCGTTGGCGAAAATTACGCTTTTTGGTTTGCGCAGCAACGCTTAAAACCATTAAACACAAAAGATATGAAAACGCTCTTTTTAACAAATCAAATAATAAAACGTAAAAATAAAGGAATTATTGTGTTGATTTGTTTAAGATTAAGCTTTTATTAATGAAAAGAATTTTATCGTTTTTTGCCATTTTACTTCTAAATGGGTCTTTTTTGGCCCAAAACAAAGATTCTTTGGCCCAAAAACCATCCGTTTTAACCAAGATTTCTTTTAAGTCAGATACCGATATGGTGTTTAATGACTCAAAAATTATTCATGAGTTAGATAGTTTATTACACCCCGAACTACATATTGGCGGATATGTTTCAACTTATTATTCTACAAACGACGATGATAATTTGATTGATGGATTTGTAATGTTTCCAACACTTGAGCCTCGTAAAAACCAATTTTCGTTAAACATGGCTTTAATTAGCTTAAACTATAGTAGCAAAAATTTTAGAAGCAATATTGTTTTACATTATGGCGATGTTCCCGAAAGTTCATGGCCAAAAACATTTAATTTAATTCAAGAAGCAAATGGTGGTTTTAGAGTTTTAAAAAAATTATGGTTTGATGCGGGGTTCTTTCGATCACATATCGGCATTGAGAGTTTTCAACCTAGAGAAAATATTACAACAAGCATGAGTATTGTTAATTATTATGAGCCATATTTTTTAAGCGGCGCAAAGCTTACTTATTATGCTAATTCAAAATTAAGTTTGCAATTAAATGTTTTTAATGGCTATAACGAATACCTTGATAATAACAAAAACAAAGCGTTTGGTTTTTCTGCAGCTTATGCCGTTAATCAAAACATTTCTATAAATTATAATTTTTTAACCTGCGATGAAACGCCGGACGGCATGCCAACAAAGCATCAGCGCTTGTATCATAATCTTTATTCAACCTTTCAACTTAATAAATTTATTCTTGGCCTTGAGGCAAATTATGGTACTCAGCAAAACTCTTTAAAAAGTGATAGTTCAAAAACAGCCAGTATGTATAGTGGTTTAATTGTTGCTAAATATCAAGTGTTAAAAACGTTGGCGCCTTTTGTAAGATTTGAAACGTTTAACGACCCAAATAAAATTTTAACCGGCAGTTTAGATATTGGTAAATATATCCGTGGCACCACAGTTGGTATTGAGTTTAAGCCTCAAAAAACAGTAAGCTTAAATGCAGAGTGGAGAATATTGGAGTCGGATAATTTGATATTTAAGCAAGGAAATAAAACTTTAAACCAACGAAATGAATTTAATCTTTGCTTAGATTTGTGGTTTTAAATAGTGTTAATGGATAATATAAAATCATATAAACCTATTGGTGTTTTTGACAGTGGCTTTGGCGGACTAACCGTTTTAAAAGAAATTGTAAAACAAATGCCACAATATGACTATTTATATTTAGGTGATAATGCGCGTGCGCCATACGGTTCAAGAAGTTTTGAAACAGTTTATGAATATACACTCGAATGCGTTACTCATTTGTTTGATATGGGCTGTGAGCTGGTTATATTAGCCTGCAACACCGCATCGGCAAAAGCTTTAAGAACTATTCAGCAAAAAGATCTTCCAAGAATTGCACCAAATAAACGCGTTTTAGGAGTAATACGCCCAACTACTGAAATTATTGGCAACTATACAAAAACAGGAAGCGTTGGTGTTTTAGGCACCTCCGGAACCGTTAGTTCGGGTTCATATTTAGTGGAGATTGAGAAATTCTTTCCTAATTTAAAAGTATATCAGGAGGCTTGCCCAATGTGGGTTCCGTTGATAGAAAATAATGAATATCAAAACGAAGGCGCTGATTTTTTTATAAAAAAACACGTAACGCAGTTAATGCAACAACAGCCAAACATTGATGCAATTATTTTGGGATGCACACACTACCCATTAATTATTGATAAAATAAAACAGTATTTGCCGCAAAACGTTCAGTTACTTTCTCAAGGGCCAATTGTGGCAAGTGGCTTATGTGAATATTTAAAACGTCATCCTGAAATGGAGGCCAAATGCAGCAAGTCACAAACCGTTAGTTTTTATACCACTGATTTGCCTGAAACGTTTGATAAGGCAGCATCTCTTTTTTACGGCGAAGCTGTTAAATCAAAACATTTGGCACTTTAGAAACAAAAAAAATCCTTGAGATAATAAAATCTTCAAGGATTTCTTATTAAAAAAGATAAACTGAAAAATTATTTTTCTAAGATTTTAAATTCGGTTCTACGGTTGTTTTGTCTTCCTTCGTCTGTATCGTTTGTATCAATTGGTTTAGTTTCGCCATAGCCTTTCGCAACTAATCTTGCTGTACTAATACCTTTGCCAATTAGATAATCCACAACTGATTTAGATCTGTTTTCACTTAACTTCCAGTTATAATCATCAGAACCTTTGCTATCCGTATGGCTACCTAATTCTATTTTAAGTGTTGGATTATCATTTAATAATTTTATTAAACGCTCTAACTCATTAGCAGATTCTGGACGAATGGTTGCTTTATCAAAATCAAAGAAGATGTTACGTAAAACAATTGTACTTCCAATTTCGATCTTTTTTAAAGCCACATCTTTTGTAAACTCTTGAAATGCTGCGTTATCGGGTATATTAAAGTTTTCTGAATGGAATAAGTATCCATCGCGTTTTACAGCAATACCATAATTTTTACCACTTGGTAAGGTTACTAAATACTTACCTGTAGAGCTGTTTGATTTAAAGGTTGCCAATACAACGTTTTTATCATTATCAATTAAATCAATAGAGGATTCTAATGGTTGATGTGTTTTGGCATCACTAACAACGCCTTTTAAAATTGTAAGTTTTGCAGAGGCAACTTCTACAGCGTTTTCTACCTTTAAATTACTTACAGGATTTGCTGCTATAGCAATTAGTTGATCTTGTGTGTTTAGTAGAGGCGCTTTTTCCGGACCTAAAAAAGTAATTCTGTAAAGGTCTTTTTCTCCAAAGCCTCCTGTTTTTGAAGAGGCAAAATAGGCTCGGCTTCCGCTTCCGCTTACAACAAAAAACACATCGTCATCTGGTCCGTTAATTGGGTATCCCAAATTTTCTGGGGCAGACCAAACACCATTTACCAAAGTTGATTTAAAAATATCATATCCACCCATTGAGTTATGGCCTTTACTGCTAAAATACAAGGTTACACCGTCAGGGTGCATAAACACAGCCTCTTCAGAATATTTTGTGTTAATTACCGGACCAATGTTTTTTGCAGCGCCCCATTCTCCTTTTACATCCATGTCGCTATAATAAATATCTCTGTCTCCTAAACCCGATTCTTTATCGCTCACAAAATACATTCGCTTTCCGTCAAAACTTAAACTTACGCTTGACTCGTGATACTTTGTGTTAATATATTTATTCATGTGTACGGGCGCCTCCCAATCGGCACCAAACAAAACACTCTCGTATAAATCTCCTCCATCTTTACCCGAATGTCTGTAAACATAAAGTTTACTTCCATCTGATGATAAACCTGCAGCAGCATCGTGATTATCGGTATTAACCGTTTTGCTAAGTTGTTTTGATGGTTGCCATTTACCATTTAGTTTAACCGAGCTGTAAACATCTTCGTAATATCCATTGTCATTTTCATCGCGCTTACCACCGGTTGAATTATCCCTTCTTGCAGTAAAAATTATGGTTTCTTCATCGGCTGAAATGGAAGGGCCATATTCAGGAAACGAACTGTTAATTGCCGAACCTAAATTATCAACAAAAACACGCTCAGGGGTGGCGCTATATTTTTTTCCGCTATTACACTCAGCAATTTTTTTATTTACATCATCTGTTTCGCCGGCATTCTTTTTTCCTTGTGTAAGATAAAGTTGGTAGTGTTTTATTGCATCATCCCATCGACTATTTAATTGATAGCACCACGCTAACCAAAAAGCCATATCAGGCTCTGCCAAGGGATCTAATTTGTAGGCTGTTTCAAAATATTTTAAAGTTTGTGGCGTTGTTGGGTCTGTAATAAAAGAAATAAAACCCAACATATAATTTACACGCGCGTTATTTGGATTAAAACGTTGCCCTTCACCTAATGGAGAAATAGCATCTCTAAAATTACTATAACCTGCTTTTTGGTAATCGTAATGACTTACCGGATAATATCTGTGTTCAGAATAATACGATCGTTTAAAATCTTCAAATTCTTTTCGGCCTTGCATATAAAACTCAGTGCCAATATCCACTTGTTTACGAGCGGCTTTCATTTCATCTTTTTTACCCGGAAAATTATCTTTATCAAACTCGATTGACTGCGAAAAAGATAAAAACGACAAGTAGATAAGCGTTAGTGTAAAAAGTAAATTTTTCATATTCTCAATTAAAGAATTAGTATTGGGTTAAATAAATTAGTCTAAGCAAGATGAATTAATAAATTGTTTTGCGCCGGTAACGCCAAGCTCTAAAGCCTTTTTCCAATCGGCGCAGCATTCGGCTTCTTCTCGCAGCATTTGGCGGGCAATGCCGCGATTATAATAAGCGGGTCCGTTTTTTGGATCACTTTCTATAGAACGGGTAGCCATATCTTTTGCTTTTTTGTAATCTTTACTTTTAATGGCAATAGACGATAAGTTGTTGTAAGCAAATGAATTTTTTGGATCTTTTTTTAATACGTCTTCAAAATCTGCCTGTGCCGCTTTTAAATTATTATTCTCAAAATTTGCCGAGCCTCTATTGTTTAGGGCTACTAAATAATTTGGATTTGTTTGAATTGCTTTTGAATAAGCTTCTATCGCTTTTGTATAGTTTTTATTTAGGCGATATGCCGAGCCTAAATTGTTATGAATAAATGCCAAAGAGTTATCTAAACTTAATGCTTTTTCGTAATCGGCAATAGCTCCTGCATAATCGGCTTTTGCTCTTTTTACACTGGCGCGATCGTTATAAGCGTATACGTAATTTGGGTTTGCTGTAATTGCTTTTGATAGAAACTCGATAGATTTTTCGTAATCTTTTGTGTCGTATAAACAAATGCCTTTGTAATAACAAGCTTCGGCATGTGAGGGATTTAATCTTAAACAATTATCTAGAGCAACCATTTCACTATCTTTTTGGTTGAGGTCGTAAAATATTAAACTTTTATTAAAATAAAACTCTGGGTTTTGTGCATTAATTTTAATGGCGCTATTTATATCTGCAAGAGCTGCCGCGTGTTGTTTTAAGCGGGTGTTGGCAATTGCTCTATTAGCAAGGGCTTTATCAAATGTTGGTTTAACAGCTAATGCTTTTGTAAACAAATCAACCGCCCCTGTATTTTCATTTTTTTTTAGTGCAGCAAGGCCGCTGTTATAGTCTTGTTCTGCAAGCTGTTCGGGAGTTAGATTGGTTGCTACTTTTACAGTGTCTTGCGATTTTGCGCTTACCATAAAAAAAACCAGGAGGATTAAAAAGTAGTTATGCTTCATTTTATTAGATTAAACACTAAATATAAAATATTATTTGAAATATTAAAAAAGAAGTTCTTAAACGCGTATTTACCTTCATTCTGCCTAATAATTTCTAAATTTAGGTTCACAAAATTGAAACATGCAGAAGATAATTTTTATTTGGTTTTTAGTGATAGTGTTCGGGTTTAAAAGCGTTTCGCAAATTAACGTAGGCGGTTTTATGAAGGATAAAGCCACCGAGGCAAAAAATAAGGTAAGAGAAAAAACTACCGAGAATTGGGAAAAGAAGCAGAAAGAGTACGATGAAAGTAATTTTAATTATGCCATTTCGTTTTTAGATAACAGCGGTGTTTTTGAAGCGGATGAAAAAGGCGGAACTTTTAGTAGTAATTTACGAAGCGCTTCAAAATTTGCAAATAGCGAAGAAAAAACGCTCGAAGAACGCGCTTACACCAATTTAAAAAATGGTGAAATTTTAATGGCCAGCAATAAATTTAATTTGGCCGAACAAAGTTTTAAAGTTGCAAAGACATTATACGAGCAAGATGGTAAAAACAACACCGATAATTATTCACAAACAATTAGCAACTTAGGGCTTTTGTATCAATCGCGAGGACGGTTTACAAAAGCAAAGCCTTTTAATGAAGATGCCATAAAGCTACGCGAAAACAGCAACAACAAAAGCATGCTCATTGTTTCTATAAATAATAATGCAGTATTAAAAAAGGAAACCGGTTTTTATACCGAAGCCGAAAGTGATTTTAAGAAAGCATTAGAATTAGCAAAAACCCAAAACGATCCATTAGCTAAAGCACTTATTTGCAATAATCTTGCTATGACGTATTTAGACATGAATAAGTTAAAAGATGCTGAGAACTACATGAACACAAGCATTGCAGAGGCAGCAACTGTTTTAAAAGACAATTCAAGTAACGCCATAAAACTCCAAATTAATTTAGCTAACATTTATCGATTCGAGAAAAAATATAATGAAGCCGAAAAACTTTATTTAAGAGCCATTGAAATTAAAGAAAAAAAGTTGGGAGCACACCCCGATTTAGCACATCTAAAAAAAGGTTTAGCCCAATTGTATATGGAAATGGGGAAAAATAATGAAGTTGAAAAATTATTGCAAAGTGCTTATGATATCAATAAACGTAAATTGGGCGAAACAAACCCCGCAACGGTTTCAACACAACAAGAATTAGCTAATTTTTACCGCTTTAATAACAATCCTATAAAAGCTTTAGAATTAATGGAGAAGGTTCTTGTAAAGAAAAAAGAAATTTACGGCGAGGCTCACCCAAACTACATTCAGGCACTGGAAGATTTAGCACTAGCGCAATGGCAAAACAATAAAATTGCAGAGACTAAAGCAAACTATAAAATAGTATTGGATAACACCTTATCGTATATTAATACTTTTTTTAATTCATTAAACGATAACGAAAAAACATTGTACTGGGAAAAAACCAACACCCGCTTACAACGCTTTTATTCTTTTGCTCAAACAAACGCAAGTGATGCAAGTTTAACACGGCAATTTTATAATACGGTAATTAACACTAAAGGATTTTTGTTAAGTAACTCATCAAAAATAAGAAACATTATTTCGGGGAGTACCGACGAATCGCTAAAGACGGCTTATAAACAATGGCTAGAAACCAAAGAAAATTTAAACCAAGCCTACCAATTAAGCAAAGAGGAGTTGGTGCAGGAAAATGTAAATGTAGATAGTTTAAAAAGGAGAGCAGATGAATTAGAGCGTGAATTGTCACAAAAAAGCGCCTTGTTTAACGAAAGTAATAATGATACACCTGTTACCTTCGAATCTATCCAGCTACAATTAAAAACCGGAGAGGCTGTTATAGAAATTGTTGAACTAAATGAATATAAAAACGGTTTTACCGGTAACGATAAGTATGTAGCTCTACTACTAACGCAAACAGAATTAAAATTAATCGAGCTTGGCGAGGCCAAAACTATTAACCTCGCTATTGGCGAATTTAGAACCAAAACAATTGATCAAAAGCCCGAAAACGAAGCGTATGCAACAACTTGGAAGGCGTTAGACGATCACTTAAGTGGCATGACAAAAATTTATTTGTCATTAGATGGTGCTTACCACCAATTAAGCATTAACGCTTTAAAAGATGGCGCGGGTAAATATTTAGTCGATAAATATTCTCTTCAATTTACAGGAAACTCAAAGGATATTATTGGTGTAAAACAAACAGAAAGCGCATCCATAAAACCTACTTCTGCATTTTTAATTGGCAATCCGCAATACGGTACAAATGGAGTTGTGGCGCAACTTCCGGGCACAGAATTAGAAGTTAAAAACATTACAAAATTATTAACAAACTATAAGGTTAAAGCAACTGCTTTATATGGCAAAAATGCAACCGAAGCAAAGGTGAAAGAAATTGATTCGCCTAGCATTTTACACATTGCTACGCATGGTTATTTTTTAGCAGACCTTGATCAATTAGAAACAACAAAAATTTTAGGGGTAGATGTTTCTGCGGCTAAAGAAAATCCTTTATTACGAAGTGGCGTGCTTTTGGCAAATTGCGAAAATGTTTTTGACGAAAATTTTCATTCCTCGCCCAATAGCGAAAACGGAATTTTAACGGCTTACGAGGCTATGAGTTTAAATTTGGACAAAACAGATCTTGTGGTTTTAAGCGCTTGCGAAACAGGCCTTGGCAGTGTTAAACAAGGCGAAGGGGTTTACGGTTTGCAGCGTGCCTTTTTAATTGCAGGCGCAAAAAGTATTATTATGAGTTTATGGAGTGTAAGCGATGCGGCAACAATGGAGTTAATGACCTTGTTTTACACCAACTATGCGAAAAGCGGAAATAAACAACAAGCTTTTTCTGATGCCATAAAACAATTAAAAATTAAATACAAAGAACCTTTCTTTTGGAGCGCTTTTGTGATGTTGAGTAAGTAGATAATTTTGCAAACGGCGCAAAGGCTATTTACTAAGTAGATTTTATTTGTGAACGTATTAAGAACTATTTATTGAGAAAAGTAATTTATAGTTTTATTGCCAATTGTCCTACATATTGTGTTGGCGCGCGCATATCGCCGGGTCTTGCTTGGTAAGATTGGTTGGTAACATTATTAACTATAAAAGAAAGTTTAAGTGTTTTACTTAGGTTAACGGATAGTCGAAGATCGTGCACCCAAACACTTTTTTGAAACTCACCAAAATTTTTATTTAAGCCCGGTAAAATATAGTAGCCGTCAATCTCATCAAAATTTACACCATTACCCGGTTCGTTGTATTCATGCAAAATACTTTGAATAAATCGTCTGTCAATATTTTCGGTTTTACTTTGGAAGCGTGTGCTGTATCCAATCGAAATAAATTTATAATCTAATTGTAAATCGCTTTTTAATAAATGTTTGCTTCTGTATTTTAATGTTTTTACTCCTGGTAAACCAAGCGAATCTCTTGCTGAATTGTAATTAGGATTAATAGGATTCATATACGTGTAACCCGAAAACACTGTAACGTTGATGGGGCCTATTTTTCCGGTACCACTCACAGAAACCTCGTAACCTGTAATTTGTGCCTCGCCAATATTTTTAGATTTAAATCCTGCATAAGCAATGTCTTGATAAAAAACACCGGTTGATCCTCCGGGTTTATAAATATCAAAAACAAATTCTATCATGTCATGATATTTTGTATAAAAACCGGCTGCATCTAAAAAGCCTTTAAATCCGCCAATTTTAAAACCTTGCTTTACACCAATTTCTGCACTATAACCGCGCTCGGGTTGTAATGATGGATTTGGATAAATATGTAAAACACTTACCGAGGTGCTTACATATTTTTCGGCAACCGTAGGAAAACGATAACCTTGCCCTAGTGAGGCTCTAAAAAAAGTATATTCAAAAGCGTGGTAATTTAAACCAATTCTTGCCACCGGTTGAAAGGGCAGTGGCACGCTATGATTTTGAGGCGACAAATAACCTTTTGTTTTAGCGGTGTCTAATTTGTAAAACTCACCTCTTAAACCACAGGAAACAGTTAGTTTATCAAAGAATTTTTTATCTGCTTGAATATACCCTGCAATATTTTGGCCGCTATGTTTGCCGTATAAAGAATCGCCCAACACTTGTTGTTCCATATAAACAGCGCCTGTTGTAATATTTAAATTATTTGCAAAGTGTTTTTGATATTGTAATTCGCTGTAATATAATTCTGCGTTACTTGCTTGGTTTTTATCGTTTCGGTTAATGGTTTTAAAGTAACGATTGCGTAGGCTTAGTTTATTGTTTTTCCAAAAATATGTAACAAAAGGATCAACATTAAAACGATCGTTGTTATATTTTTGAATAGACCTGTCTTTTGGAATATAAGCAGAATCATAATTTTGCCATAAGAAAAACAATCCTCCTCGCACATTCATCATATTTGTATTTACACCAACCGAAAGCCTCGGAGCCTTTTTAAAATTGTATTTTAAATTACAATTTAAACGTTGCCTTTCTTCTGTTTCAAGCATTCTAAACCCGTCATCATTAAACATATGTGCACCAATAACAAAATCTAAATTCCCGATTTTTTGTGCGTGCGATAAATTAATTCCTTTTTGAAATTGTGTTGTGCCTTTCCACCATTTGTATGTTTTACGAGGGGCATCGTAACTTCCAAAAAACGAAGTAATGTTTGTTATAGGTTTATCTTTTGCATAAATGGTGCGTAAATTTATAACACCGTTTAATGCACTCGAACCAAAGAGGGCCGAGGATGCGCCTTTAATTACTTCAACTTGTTCAATGTTTTCTAAGGGTAAATAATTCCATTTAATATCTCCTGCATCAGCACTAATCATTGGCATCTCATCAACCAACATTAACACACGGCTTCCAGCACCATAACTAAAACCGCTTCCACCTCTTATGCTTGCCTGGCCATCTGCCACAGTAACTCCCGGCACTTGATTAATAATTACATCTAAGTTAGTGGCGTTTTTATTTTCAATTAGCGATGGTTTAATAATATCCATGCTTACTGTAACATCACTTAATTTTTGTTCAAATTTTCCTGCACTAATTACTACTTCATCTAGCGCAGTGTTTCCATCTTCTAATAATATGTTTAATGTGGTTTGTTCGTTTTCTTTTATTTCTATGGCTTGTTTAAATAATTTGTAACCAATCATATTGCATTGCAAATTGTATTTGCCGGGTAATAAATTTAATTCAAAAAAGCCCAGTAAATTTGTAGCTACGGCATTTTTTGTATCTACGCTCACTAAAGCACCAATAAGCGTGTCGTTTGTTTTTGCATCAACCACATAGCCTTTTACAAAACCAAAATTAGTTTGCGATTTTAAAATACTACAAAATAAAGCAAGAACTACTATGAGTTTAGTTGTAGATTTGTTCATGTTTACCTAAGAATAAGTTTACAATATAGTAAATGGTTTTTTTATTTAGAAACAAAATTTAGATTAAATATGAATTTAAATGAATTGCCTTATCAGATCGGATTAACCTTAATTGAAGGGATTGGTGATGTAAATGCAAAGTCTTTATTAGCATATTGTGGCAGTGCCAGCGAAGTGTTTAAACAAAAAGAGGCTCACCTATTAAAAATTCCTGGTATTGGTGCTATGTGGGCAAAGTCCATCATAAACAGCAAAAGTGTTTTAAAAAGAGCCGATGAGGAGATTAAATTCATAGAAAAATATACTATAACACCTTTGTTTTTTACAGATGAAAATTATCCAAGACGATTAAAAAATTGTAGCGATAGTCCGGTGTTGATGTACTATAAAGGGAATGCTAATTTAAATCACGAAAAAATTATTGCAGTTGTTGGCACCCGAAAACCAAGCGACTATGGTAAAGAAAAAACGCAAGAGTTTGTAACTGAATTAAAAGAAAGCGGTGCTATTATTATTAGTGGTTTGGCTTATGGTGTTGATGTGTTGGCGCATAAAACCGCATTAGATAATGGGTTAAATACAATAGGCGTTGTTGCGCACGGTTTAGATAGAATTTATCCGCAATTGCACGATAAAGTTGCTAAACGTATGATAGGTCAAGGAGGGATATTAACCGATTTTATGAGCGGTACAAATCCTGATGCAGTTAATTTTCCCAAACGAAACCGAATTGTAGCAGGCTTGTGTGATGCTTTGGTGGTAATCGAAAGTAAACGCGGCGGCGGAAGTTTAATTACTGCAACCATTGCAAACAGTTATAATAAAGATGTGTTTGCTTTTCCCGGAAGAGCAGGTGATGTTTTAGCCGAAGGCTGTAATGGTTTAATAAAACAAAATCGTGCCGTGCTAATCGAAAACGCCACAGATTTATTATACGCCATGCAATGGCAAGAGGTAGAGAAGAAATCTAAAGCCTCTAAACAAATACCCTTACTTATAAATTTAAGTGACGATGAAAAAATTATTATAGACGTGTTTTCAAAAAAACCAAGTTTACACATTGATGAAATTTGTCAGACAACCGGTTTTACAATCAGTAAAATTTCTGCCTCATTGTTGCAATTAGAATTTGCTAATATTATAAATTCTCGTCCGGGTAAGATTTACGAGTTGGCATGATGCATTTGATTTTTAGTTATGGTAGCCAACAATAATTTGTTTACATAGAAAACAAGTCCAATTGCCAATTTGAATTTTTCGATTCATGATCTAATAACCATTTTTTGCGCCACAAGTCGCCGGCATATCCGGTTAAAGAGCCGTTGCTGCTTATTACTCTGTGGCAAGGAATAATAATGCAAAAACGATTTTTTCCGTTTGACGAAGCAACTGCTCTAATTGCCTTTACATCGCCAATTTGTTTTGATAATGTTAAATAACTTATGGTTTTTCCGAAAGGAATTAATAATAATTTTTGCCAAACGGTTTTTTGAAACACTGTTCCTTGAATTTCTAAAGGCAAATCAAAGGCCTCTAACGTGCAGTTAAAATAAGCGTCAAGTTGGTTTTTTGTTTTATTAAAGAGCAGGGTATCTGTAATTTGTTGTTTAGGCTTTATCGCTTTTTCTGTTTCCAAAAATTTAATCCATAACAACGCTTCGCTAGTTGCCGCTATCTCTATTTCGCCAATTGGCGAACTATAATAATTATACAACAGCGATTCCAAAAACTACAATCTGCCGGCAATTATTTCGTCAACTACCAATGGGTCTAATAGTGTTGAGGTGTCCCCTAAACTACTTAATTCCCCTTCAGCAACCTTTCGTAAAATACGGCGCATAATTTTTCCACTTCGCGTTTTGGGCAACCCGCTTACAATTTGAATTTTATCGGGTTTTGCAATTGGACCAATTATTTTGGTTACTTCTGCAAGAATTTCTTTGCGCAAATTATCATGGTCTTTTGTAGTAGAGGGGGCAATAATGTAAGCGTAGATACCCTGTCCTTTAATATCATGCGGGTATGCTACTACAGCGCTTTCAACCACATCGGCATGCATGTTAATTGCACTTTCAACCTCGGCAGTTCCTATTCGGTGGCCAGATACATTCATCACATCATCCACACGACCGGTAATTCTATAAAAACCATTTTCATCTCTTCGGCATCCATCGCCGGTAAAATACAATCCTTTGTAGGTAGAAAAATATGCTTCTTTACAGCGGTTATGGTCGCCATAGGTTGTGCGGATGATCGAAGGCCAGGGGAATCTGATGCACAAATTCCCTTCTACATCATTTCCGATAATTTCATTTCCCTTGTCATCAACTAATAAGGGCTGAATGCCAGGCATTGGTAGTGTTGCAAAACTTGGCTTGGTTGGTGTAACGCCGGCTAAGGCAGAAATTAAAACACCACCAGTTTCTGTTTGCCACCAGGTGTCTACTAATGGGCATTTACCTTTTCCTATATTATTGTTGTACCAGTGCCAAGCTTCTTCGTTTATTGGTTCGCCTACACTGCCTATAACTTTTAAAGAATCTAATTTGTAAGGAGTAACAAAGTCTAAACCTGCTGCTTCTAAAGCTCTTATGGCTGTTGGCGCTGTGTAAAAATGCGTTACTTTATATTTATCTATTACTTTCCAAAAACGCCCAGCATCGGGGAAAGTTGGAACCCCTTCAAAGATAACGGAGCTTGCACCCGCTAACAATGGTCCGTATGCAATGTAAGAATGCCCGGTGATCCAACCTACATCGGCAGTGCACCAAAACAAGTCATTGGATTGATTAGTTGTGTCTATTTGAAAAACATTATTAAAGGTATAGCAGGTATAAATCATGTAACCACCGCAAGTATGAACAACGCCTTTGGGTTTGCCGGTAGAGCCGGATGTATATAAAATAAACAATACGTCTTCGCTATCCATTAATTCCGCCTCACAAACGCTTGAAGCATTTGGGACAACGTCTTGCCAGATGACATCTTTTTCTTTATTTATTGTAATTGGAGTATTGGTGTGTTTATAAATTAATACTTTTTCTACGCACACACAAGTTTCTAAAGCCTCATCTACAACTGCTTTAATTGGAATATCTTTTACGCCACGGTACGCACCATCTGTAGTTATTACAACTTTGCAATCGCTGTCTTGTATGCGACCGGCAAGTGCAGACGATGAAAAACCAGCAAACACAACCGAGTGGATGGCGCCAATTCTTGCGCAGGCCAACATAGCAAAAACTGTTTCAGGAATCATTGGCATATAAATACAAACACGGTCTCCTTTTTTCACACTTAATGATTTTAATGTGTTAGCCACTTTACAAACCTCGTCGTGTAAATTTTGATAAGTTATATTTCTGTGATTTGCATCAACCTGGTTAGGCTCCCAAATAAAAGCGGTTTTATTGGCCTTTTCTGGCAAATGCCTGTCTATAGCGTTTTCGGTAATATTAAATTTTCCGTTTATAAACCATTTAATGTTTGGCTCTTCAAAATTCCAGTCCAACACGTTATCCCATTTTTTACGCCACAAAAATTTTTCTGCTATTTCAGCCCAAAAAACTTCAGGAGTTTCAACACTTTTTCTGTATGCTGTTTTATATTCTTCAAACGTGCTTATTTTCATGATAATAAATTTATGAACAAGATTACTTAAACACTAAGTTACGCAATATAATTTTTTTTATTTGGCACAACTTTATCCTTTTAACGTATTTTCGGTTAATTTAATTGTTAATAAACTAAGTGAATTATAATTATTTGCGCGAATCGTTTTTCTAAATTTGAGTATGATTAAAAAAACACACCTTTTTTATGCTGTATTAATTGCAGCAGCTACTTCTTGCGTTCCTGCAAGATTATTAGATGAATCAAAAGCTAAGCAAAAAGAATGCGAAACAGAGTTAGCATCTATAAAAAAATCCTCTCAGGAATGCGAGTCCAAGCTTGCTGAAATGAAAGAACAAATGGTAAAAAACGAGAAGGAGAATGTTGGCTTAAAACGCGATACATCAATTATAGGAAGTAATTATAGAAATTTAACTTCTAAGTATGATAAGTTAAATCAACTTAACGAACAATTAATGGATCGCTTAAATAAATTATTAAGCGGTAGCGAAAAAGACAATAGTAAGTTGAGTGGCGACCTGCAAATGACTCAAGAGCAATTATTAAAGAAGCAAGATGAGTTAAAAGCATTAGAAGCTAAATTGTTATTGCAAAAATTAGATTTAGAAGCACTAAGCGCAGAGTTAAAAAAGCGTGAGGCGCGTGTGAACGAATTAGAAGAGATTCTTAAAAAGAAAGATCAAGCCGCAAATGATTTAAAGAAAAAATTAAGCGATGCATTATTGGGCTTTGAAAACAAAGGATTAACCATTACGCAAAAGAACGGAAAGGTTTATGTAAGTATGGATGAAAGTTTGTTGTTTGCAAGCGGTAAAACAAACGTTGAGGCAAGAGGAATTGAAGCGTTAAAAAACGTTGCCAAAGTGTTAGAGCAAAACGTTGATATAAATGTATTGGTGGAAGGGCATACCGATGATGTGCCTATGAAAGGTGCTGGAGAAATTAAAGATAATTGGGATTTGAGTGTTATTAGAGCTACTTCGGTAACAAAAATAATGTTATCGAGTGCAAAAATTGATTCGCAAAGAATAACCGCAGCCGGCCGTGGAGAATTTTTTCCATTGGATTCTGCTAAAACGCCAGAGGCAAGAAAGAAAAACCGTAGAACGGAAATTATTTTAACGCCAAAATTAGATGAGTTGCTAAAAGTATTAGGAAATAATTAAAATAAAAAAACAGAAAACATGGGAATGATTCAAGAATTTAAAGCCTTTGCAATTAAAGGAAATGTTATTGACCTTGCAATAGGGGTTGTGATTGGTGGAGCGTTTAATAAAATAATAAGCTCATTAGTAGAGGATATTATTACACCTGCAGTTTTAACGCCTGCGTTAAAAGCGGCTAACTTAACCAATCTTGCAGATTTAACAATTCCGGGAACGGCCATTAAATATGGTAACTTTATTTCTACCTTAATATCATTTACAATAGTGGCTTTTGCGCTTTTTATGGTAATTAAAGGCATAAACGCTTCTAAGAAAAAAGAGGATGCTTTGCCACCTAAGCCAGCCGAGCCAAGTACACAAGAAAAGCTATTAATGGAAATACGCGATTCTTTAAAAAAGTAAACACAAAAATCTAAATATTTTAGCCCGCTTTTATTACTAAAAGCGGGCTTTTTGTTTTACAACATAACAATTCCTTAACATTAAATTGTATTTGAGTTAATGAGTTAACCTTTATTTTGCCTTCAAATAATAATTAATTTACATGAAAGCAGTTTTAAATTTACTTGTACTTGTTTTAATAATCGGTTCAACGCTAAAAGCTCAAGAGAATCAAATCATCTCGATGGATAGCCTTAATAAAAGTTTAACAGCAATAAAAAAAGATGTTGATGTCTTAAAACGCCTTAAAGTGAATGGTTGGATTCAAGCACAATATCAACATGCCGATTCTGCCGGGGTTGCAAATCTTGATGGCGGGGATTTACCAGCAAATGTAGATTCGCGTTTTATGATTCGCCGCGGACGAATTAAATTTACTTATGAGAATGGTAATGTTCAATATGTGGCTCAATTAAATATGACCGAGCGTTTTATTAACGTTTCTGATATTTATGGTAAAATTACAGATCCTTATATAAAATGGGTGTCGTTGCAAGCTGGTATTATGAATCGCCCTTTTGGCTATGATATACAAATGTCTTCTGCCGACAGAGAGTCTCCTGAACGTTCAAGATATACGCAATTGCTTACTCCAAACGAGCGAGATATGGGTGCTGAAATAATAATAGAAGCTCCAAAAAAATCAAAGCTTAATGGATTAAAAATAGTAGCCGGATTATTTAACGGAACAGGTTTAACAATTCCAACTGTAAACATTTCTGATATTGATTCTAAAAAAGATTTTATTGGTCGTATTTGTTATTACAAATCAATAAATCACGATAAAATAAAATACGGCGTAGGGGCCTCTAATTATTATGGGTATGAAAGAGTTGCCAACAATATGCTCTTTACACAAGTTGGTGTAAATCCTTTAGGCGATAATGAGTATGTGGCGGCAGACTCCACAAAAAAAACAATTAAAGGGACATATGCTAAACGAATTTATTACGGTGTAGAAGGTTTGTTTTCTGTTAAATCGGTTATTGGTACAACCACAATTCGTGGCGAATATGTATTTGGCCAACAGCCCGGAAGTTCATCAAGCAATAAGAGCCCACAAGCCGCAACAACCGGCGCAACTTATATAAGAAATTTTAACGGCTTTTATGGTTATTTTATTCAAAGAATTGCAAAAACAAAACATGAAGTAGTATTAAAGTACGAGTGGATTGACCCAAATACAAGTGTTTCAAACGATAAAATAAACAGTGCGTATCGTTTTTCTGGCGCTGATGTTAAATATACGGCAATTGGTTTGGGTTATAATTGCTACATCAACGAAAATTTTAAATTAATGCTACATTACAACATGGTTACCAATGAGTTATCTAAAAATTTATCGGGATTTACTCGTGAAATTCCCGACAATATTTTTACGGCTAGGGTGCAAATAAGATTTTAATAATTAACATTAACTTAACATTACCGGCGCTATAATAAAATAGCTTTGGCAAATAAAAACACAAAATTATGTTTGGATTAGACACAACGCTTACCGTTTTATTAGTACTATGTTTAGTATTAGCTTTCTTTTTTGAATTCATTAATGGTTTTCACGATACAGCCAATGCGGTGGCAACTGTTATTTATACTAATTCTATGAAGCCAACAGTGGCGGTAGTTTATAGCGGTATATTAAATTTTTCGGGTGTTATGTTTGGCGGTATTGCAGTAGCTATGGGTATTGTAAATTTATTACCAATGGACGCTTTGGTTGATACAAATCCTTATCACGGTATTGCAATGATCATGGCGCTATTATTAAGCGCAATTATTTGGAATTTTGGAACTTGGTATTTTGGCATTCCTTCATCGAGTTCTCATACCATTATTGGTTCTATTTTGGGTATTGGTTTAGCCTTTGCCTTTTTACCCGGAGACCTTGGAGTTTCAGCAGTAAATTGGGATAAGGCAAAAGATACAGGTTTAGCATTATTAATCTCTCCGTTAATGGGTTTTTCTGTTGCTATTATCATGATGTTTGTTTTTAAACGATTTATAAAAAATGAGATTATTTATAAAGAGCCAATTCCGGGAAAAAAACCACCTATTTGGATTCGTATGTTATTGTGGTTAACCTGCGGATTAGTAAGTTTTTTCCACGGTCAAAACGATGGTCAAAAAGGTGTTGGTTTAATTATGATGATCTTAATAGCGGTGTTGCCCGGCCAGTTTGCAGTAGACTCAAGCATCAATTTACAAAGCGTTACAGCAAACGTAAATAAAATTGAACTTTTGATGTTAAAAGCCGACACAGCTGTTCTTGCGGGAAAAGAAAAAAAGATGTATGCCGAAATAATGACTCACTCTGCGCATTTTAAAACAGAGGTTGCTAATAAATTTGATGCTCATGAAATAGCTTTAGCTAATCGTTTTTCGTTAAGAAAAGATATTATTAAAATAACTAAAGGGGCAGAAAAAATAATTAAAGGAGGAAATCTTACCTTAAGTGCAAATGAAATTAAGGAAATGACTCACGAGGTTAAGTCAAGTAAAAAACTAATTGAATATGCACCATCTTGGGTAATTATTTCAATTTCTTTGTCACTTGGTTTAGGCACAATGGTTGGATGGAAACGCATTGTAAAAACAGTTGGCGAAAAAATTGGCAAGCAACACATGAGCTATGCACAAGGTGCAAGTGCAGAGTTGGTTGCATCTATGGGTATTGGCGTAGCATCTGCTTATGGTGTGCCGGTTTCAACCACACACATGCTTTCTTCGGGTATTGCCGGATCGATGGTGGCTAAAAAAGGATTAAAGAATTTACAAAAAGGTACCATTAAAACTATTGCTTTAACATGGATACTTACTTTACCTGTTACAATTATTTTATCGGGAAGTTTATTCTTATTGTTTAGAGCCATTCTATAAGATCAATTTTTTACACAGATAAAACCTTCAAGAGTTTTCTTGGAGGTTTTTTGTTTTTATTTATATCTTCGACATATGATGTTCAAACAGATCTTTCTCACATTATTTATTCTGCCTTTTTTTCTGGCGTCACAAACCTTCCCTTCTAAACCAACAAACTATATTACCGACGAGGCAAATATTTTAACAACCGACCAGCAGCAAAGTTTAAATTCAAAACTAGGTAATTTCGAAAAAAACACATCAAATCAGATTTTTGTTTATATAGCCCCTTCTTTAAATGGGAGTGACATGGCCACTTTGTGTCAGGATATTTTTCATACTTGGAAAATTGGAGGAGAAACTAAAAACAACGGCTTGCTAATTGCCGTTTTTATTAAGGATCATAAATTTAGGATACATACCGGGTATGGATTAGAAGGAGCTTTACCGGATATACTTACAAAACGGATTCAGGATAATGATATGCGCCCGTTTTTTAAAGAAAGCGATTATTATTCCGGAATATATAAAGGCGTTGACCAACTTATTTATTATAGTCAGAACGAATTTAAACCAGATGAGGCTGAATCTATTGGCAGTAATTGGGTAAGTTGGTTGCTAGGTTATTCCGGCAACCTAATTCTCTTAACCATTTATCTCTATTTGTTGTTCCGTAAAAAGGCAAAGAAAAGAAGTTCCCTTGTTAAGAATGGTCTTTTGGTTTTGGCGGTAATAATGGCTTTGCTGCCATGTATTGGAGCAATAATTTTATTCTTTATGCTTATTTTTTTAGGGGAAATAAAATCGAGTGGAGGTAGTTCGTATAGTTCAGGCTCCGATACTTCATATAGCAGTTACGATTCTTCCTCTAGTTCCGATTCTAGCTCTAGCTTTGATGGCGGCGGTGGCGGCGGTGGCGGAGATTCGGGAGGAGGAGGAAGTAGCAGCGATTGGTAGCTTTAGACTTCTTAATAAAACTAAAACAGCCCTTCCAATAAGTTATCGTTAACTAAATTAGGCAATGTTACTTTTAAATTAGGTGTGCGAGACATTTCGCGTTTAATGGCAAAAAGCGCTTCGTCATTGCGAGCCCAAGCACGTCGCGATATCCCATTATTTACATCCCAAAACAACATTTGTTCTAAGCGCCTTTCTGCATCTGCCGTTCCGTCTAACACTAAACCAAAGCCGCCATTAATAACTTCGCCCCAACCAACACCACCACCATTGTGTAAACTTATCCATGTGGCACCCCTAAACGAATCGCCTACAAAATTTTGCACTGCCATATCGGCAGTAAATTTACTTCCATCATATATGTTTGAGGTTTCTCTATATGGACTGTCAGTTCCACTTACATCGTGATGATCTCTTCCTAAAACAACCGGCGCAGTAATTTTTCCTTCTTTAATAGCGTTATTAATGGCTTTAGCAATTTTAATTCTTCCTTCGCTATCGGCATATAAAATGCGTGCTTGCGAGCCAACTACTAAATTATTTTGCATGGCATTTTTAATCCACAAAATATTATCCATTAATTGTTGTTGAATTTCTTTTGGTGCTGTTTTATAAATTTCTTCTAAAACAATTAATGCCAGTTCATCTGTTTTTCTTAAATCGTTTTCATTTGCACTGGTACAAACCCATCTAAACGGACCAAAGCCATAATCAAAACACATTGGCCCTAAAATATCCTGCACGTAACTTTTGTATTTAAAATCGCCATTTTTTTCTAAAATATCGGCACCGGCTCTGCTTGCTTCTAATAAAAAGGCGTTACCATAATCAAAAAAGTACATGCCTTTGTTTGCAAATTTATTTACGCAATTAGCGTGCGCACGTAATGTTTTTTGAACCTCTTCTTTAAATTTTGCAGGATTTTCTGCCATTAACACGTTCGACTCTTCAAGGGTTAATCCTTGTGGATAGTATCCTCCGGCCCATGGATTATGTAAGGATGTTTGGTCTGTACCAATATCAACCATTACATCTTCTTGTAATAATTTTTCCCAAAGATCTACAACATTGCCTTGATAAGCTATGCTAACAGCTTCTTTGTTTTTTTGTGCAACTCGCACCCGGGCAATTAATTCATCAAGGTTGGCAAACACTTCATCTACCCATCCTTGCGAATGACGGGTTGTAACTGCTTTTGGATTTATTTCGGCAGTAATAGAAACAAGGCCGGCAATTTTTGCAGCCTTTGGTTGTGCGCCGCTCATACCACCAAGCCCACAGGTAACAAATAATTTACCCTTACGTTCTTCTTCTGTATGAAATTTTTTGCGCGCTGCATTCATAACGGTTATGGTTGTGCCGTGTACAATTCCTTGTGGACCAATGTACATAAAACTGCCCGCTGTCATTTGTCCGTATTGTGTTACACCAAGCGCATTAAATTTCTCAAGATCATCGGGTTTACTGTAATTCGGTATCATCATACCATTAGTAACTACAACTCTTGGGGCATCTTTATGCGAAGGAAATAATCCTGCCGGATGACCGCTGTATAAAACCAAGGTTTGTTCATCCGTCATGTTAGCCAAATACTGCATGGTAATTAAGTATTGTGCCCAATTTTGAAATACAGCACCGTTACCTCCGTAAGTAATTAATTCGTGGGGATGCTGAGCAACTGCATAATCTAAATTATTACTAAGCATATGCATTATTGCGGCAGCTTGAAGGCTTTTGTGTGGGTATTCATTTATCGGGCGCGCATAAATTTTATAATCAGGTCTAAAACGGTGCATGTAAATTCTCCCATAAGCTATTAATTCTTCTGCAAATTCTTTTGCTAAAACAGGGTGATGTTTTGTGTCAAAATAGCGCAACGCATTGCGAATAGCTAGTTTTTTTTCTTCAGGGTTTAAACTATCTTTTCTTTTTGGCGCGTGATTTATTTTAGAATCATAATCTTTTTGTTTTGGTAATTCAGGTGGAATGCCTTGTAAAACAAGGTTTTTAAAAGATAATTCTGTTGCTGCTTGATTTGACATAGAAATTAAAATTATGTAGTTTTTTTTGTGTCGGGTTTATCAAAAAGACCTGTTTTTTTATTATAGCCATATGGGCAGTGTTTGCAGCCACTCTTGCAACAATAACCACGCTTTAAGTGATACTTTTCAGTAAAAATTATATATCCTTCGGGGCTATAATAAAAGTCTTCTGGGTCGAGTTGTTTATTAAACATATCAACGGTAAAGATAAGGAAGTAAAAAGAAAAATTTAAATTATTCTAAACGTTTAATAGTACAGCCTATAGATTTAGTTTCTTGTGTTTTAGGCGTTTCGTTTTTAACTAAGTAGGTTAAAGCATCTTTTAGGTAAGGGGCTTTTACAGCAGCAGGATCTTTAACGTTATCATCAATAGCACCTTTGTAAATTAAGCCTTTCGAGTTAAATAAGAAGCATTGCGGGGTACGAGTTGCTCCAAAAGCGTTCGCTAATTGGCTTTTTTCATCTACCGCGTAAGTGCATTTTAATTTTTGAACTCCAAAATATTTAACCATTTCATCAAAGCTATCTTCTTCTGCTCTTTGTCCTTCATTGCTATTAATTAAAGCACATCCAATACCATTCGCTAAACAATAATCCGAATATTCTTTTATACGCGTTTCACTTAATTTTACATATGGACAAGTGTTACAACTAAAAATAACCAATAGGCCTTTTGCAGTTTTAATGTCGTTTAACGAAACACTTTTACCACTAACATCTTTCATTTTATAATCTGCTTGTGGAATAGCAGCGTTTATAGCTAGCTCTTCAGGAGGAGAATTAACAAAAGAAAATGTTGCCAACGAGGCAGCTAAAACGGATAAAAATAAAACAGCTTTTTTCATAACCATGAATTTACGAATTTGTAGATTAATTACATATTATACATTGTTAATTTTAACAATTATACGGGTAAAACGTTTATTTTTATTACAGTAAAAGGCAAAATTTAATATTTGGTTAATGTTTATAAAACAGTACCGAGTTAAAAATGTTTTAAATTTGTAATGCACTCAATCAAGAAGTGAACACCCTAAAGGACTTTTATCTTTTATGCTGATAAAAAGAATCCTTAACCGCTTTTTTAATTTACTGTTAATAACAGAGGATGAAAAAAGTATATCTCATATTTTTATTAATTATTTCAAGATTTGTTTTTTCTCAAGTCTCTTTTTCGGGTTGTTATATTAGCGGGGCACTAATACAGCAGGGCTCAACAGCGGGTTGCGGCAATGGCGCTAATTATTGTAATTTGGCTTCTTTATATGTACCTGCTTTTACGCCTTCAGCATGCGGTACTTCAACTGTTACGGGTGGGGCTTCTACGGCGCTTTCAACAAATTATTCGCTGCCTGTAGGTTGCACAGCAACAATAATTGCGCAGTATATGAAACGAAATTATTTTGGGGCAACAGTTACACCTTCAGGAACTGGTTGTAATAATAGTGGTATGGATGGTTCGCCCGACGCTTTATTTATTACAAATACCGGCGGGGTGGTTGTAGCGCAAAGTTCAACTATTGATGTAAATGTTGGCACATGTGGTTTATATCCGGTTTTGGGAACTTACACAACATCAACAGCCAGTTTAGCAGCAGGGTGTGCTAATGCAGACGGAACAGTTAAAATGATTTTAACGGGAGGGTCTTTTAATATTGGAGGAAATTCTAATAGAGCCGATGAGATAATTACGTTTACGGTAAACATGAGTGGCACTTGTGGGCCAAGTTGCAGTGGTGTATTACCAATTTCGTTAAAAGATTTTTATGGTGAGGTTTTAGAAAACGAGGTACTATTAAAATGGTTTGTTTCTACAGAAAAAAATGTGGCTTATTATTTAATTGAAAAGAGCAACGATGGAATTAATTTTAAACCCTTAAATACGGTTTACGCCCAAACCAATAGCAGCGGAGAAATCAATTTATCGTATTTTAATTATGATTATTCGCCCGAAAAAGGAATTAATTACTATAGACTAATTAATGTAGATAAGGATGGCTCTTCTACAATTCATAAAATAATTGCTGTAAATTATAAAAGCGCAACAAACTCTGTGATATGGCTGAATCAAACAGACGAGAATATAAAAATTGGGTATGAAAAATTACCTTTAAGTAAAAGTGTTTTAATACACGATCTATCAGGACGAATAATTGATGAAATTGCTTTAAAAACGGAGGCACCAAGCGTACTCGAAGTCAACTTGTCTGAACTTCAACGCGGCATGTATCTTGTTTCTGGGTCAGACCCCCGTGACGGCTTTTCACAAAAGCTCATTATTCAATAATCGTTTTTTATTTATTGTGATTTTTTATCTTTTTATCCTAAAAATTTATAAAAAGTCAATTGTTTATTTCTAGTAACTTTAACCTTAATAGTAGTTATAGTTTTACTGAAATTTACTTCATTGGAAAACTCACCCGAAATAACGCCTAAAAAGAACTCAATTTTTAAACGAATCACAAAGTTGTTTTTTTATCTCATTCTTGCGGGAATTATTATTTGTATTTCATTAGTGAGTTTATTATTTATTTATCAAGACGATGTAAAAAAAGTGTTGTTGGGCGAAATAAACAAACACCTAAAAGCAGAAGTAAAAATTG
>Ga0208755_100187_pt1 | contig 26008 bp, 17 predicted proteins | sample LakWasMet57_HOW8_2_FD_183891 | JGI IMG/M metagenome (GOLD analysis project Ga0208755, IMG submission 183891) | Freshwater sediment methanotrophic microbial communities from Lake Washington under simulated oxygen tension - Sediment Metagenome... | ecosystem: Environmental > Aquatic > Freshwater >... | reverse complement strand
ATAATGATTTAGAAGTGTGTTATAAATTTTATCCTCAAAACCATTTTCCACAAAACGGAAAACTGTCGGCAGTCATCACTTCAACAACTCCAATAGATTCGGTAAAAAAATTAAACGTGGTAGTTGTTTTAATGGAAAGTTTAAGTATAGCCAAAATGGGCTATTATAATCAAAAAAACCTTTCTCCTTACTTAACAGAACTTGCAAAGCAATCTGTTTTTTTTGATCGTTTTTTCTCTTCTGGCATCCATACGTTTAACGGACTATTTTCTTCCACCACCGGATTTCCTTCGATTTATACTGAGCAAGGCCTTCGTCAATATACCAAACAACCTTTTATTACACTTGCTAATTTATTAAAGCCTTACGGCTATGAGTCTTATTTTTGCGCCACACACGACCCTGTGTTTGATAACATGGAAGGTTTTTTTAAACTTAACGGCTTTAATAACATTATAAGTAGCAATGATTTTAGCAGTGACCAAAGTCTTGGAGTAACCGGAATTCCAGATCATTTACTATATAAAGAATTAATTAAAAAAATAAATAGTAAGCCACAAACTGCACCTTTTGTGGCTTATGTGATGACGGGCACAGACCATGGCCCTTGGGCAATACCAAAAAACATCGATTTTAAACCAAATGGTGTTGATGAAAAAGAAAACGCAAGCATGTATGCCGATTGGTCTGTAAAACAATTCATAGAAGAGGCGCAAAAAAATTATTGGTATAAAAATACGGTATTTGTTTTTTTAGGAGATCATGGGCAAATTATGAATGATGTTTACGATATGCCAATTACCTACCATCACACACCTTTTATTGTTTATTGTCCAAACCAACTTAAAGCAGAGATAAATCATAACTTAGGCTATCAACCGGATATTGTAAAAACGATTTCTTCTTTATTAAATATTAATTATGATAACTTCAGTTTTGGTGTAAATATTTTTAAGGAAAAACGACCTTTTGTTTTCTTTAGCGCAGATGATAAATTGGGTTATGTTACGGAGGATGATTTTTTCTTTTATCATCTTTTAAGTACAAATCAGAAATATTATGTGAAATATTCGACTCTGGATAAAGTTAATTATTACCAACAAAACAATGCGCATGCCGATTCGTTATATAAACAAACGCAAAGCCTCTATAATTCAGCCCAATACTTTATAAATAATAATTATTTTAATTTTTAATAAATCCTATATTTGTACATTAACCAAAACAAAAATTATGGCATACAACTTATTAAAAGGAAAACGCGGAATAATAACCGGAGCTTTAGACGAAAATTCAATTGCCTGGAAAGTTGCTTTACGTGCTCATGAAGAAGGCGCTACATTTGTACTTACAAATGCACCAATAGCAATGCGCATGGGCGAGATAAATAAATTAGCCGAACAAACTAATTCTAAAATTATTCCTGCCGATGCAACTAGTGTTGAGGATATTGAAAAATTATATACAGAGGCGATGGCACATTTAGGTGGTAAAATCGACTTTGTTTTACATTCTATTGGTATGAGTGTTAACATTCGTAAAAACATTCCTTACACAGAGTTAAATTATGAGTTTTTTAATAAGGGTGTTGATGTATCTGCATTCTCTTTTCATAAAATGCTTGCCGTTGCGTATAAGTTAGATGCTTTAAATGAACACGCTTCTGTAGTAGCGCTTTCATATATTGCCGCGCAACGCGCATATCCGTTTTATACTGATATGGCCGATATTAAAGCCATGTTAGAAAGTATTGCTCGTACATTTGGTTACCATTATGGTAAACATAAAAAAGTACGTGTAAACACTATTTCGCAATCGCCAACAAGAACTACTGCAGGTAGCGGTATTAAAGGGTTTAGTGATTTTTATGATTTCGCCGAAAAACAATCACCTTTAGGAAATGCAAGTGCAGAAGATTGTGCAAATTATACCATTAGTTTATTTAGCGATTTTACAAGAATGGTAACCATGCAAAATCTTTACCATGATGGTGGATATTCTGCAACCGGTGTTAGCCAAGAGCAGTTAGATAACCAAAAATAAACACAAACAACTATTTTAAAACGTTTACTGAAGAATTATTTTTTTAGTAAACGTTTTTTTATTGGATACAACACTAACCAAATACAGGCCTTTTGCAAATTTGCTTACATCTATTGTTTGTTCGTTAAGTGAATTTAAATGATCGTTCTCATATACAACTCGTCCTAAATTGTCTCTAATACTAATTGATTTCGCATCATCTAATTGAGAACTAAACACAATGTTTATTTTTTCATTGGCCGGATTGGGGTATACATTAAACGCTGAATATTCTTCAGAACCTATGGTTGGAATTTGAGTGGTAATTAAACTGGCATTTAAATTAATGTTGTCTAAATACAACACATTTCCATAGTTTCCTCTGTTTTGAAACGTTATCATTACTTCCGGCTGACCAACATAGGCACTTAAGTTTACGGTATCGGTGCGCCATTGCGTTGCTGTTGGAATAAAAAACCCGGTATTATCTGGCGCGGTTGCTAAAACGGTTCCGCTTTTTACATATGCTATAGCGTAAGATTGACCACAGTTAGTTGAAATGCCAACCGCAAGCGAATCCCAATTTACATTGTCATAGCGCGCATACGCAACATCAAAATAAAGTTTTGGATTAAGCACTCCGGTTAAATTATAATTTTGTGTTGTAATTGCATCGCGCTTTCCTAATTCTGCAAAGTTGTAATTGTCAAAAAATGTACTTTCATTACTCGCACCATATCCACCAACGGTATTGCTTTTTTGCCACACAACTTGGTCTTGTGTGTCATCAAATAGCGTCCAGTTGTTAGGAGGATATACTCCGGCAAAGCTTTCTAAAACTGGCAATATAAGCGAGTTAGTTACATTAATATAGGCTGTTTGTGTTAATACACTATTGCCATTTAAATTGGATACACTTAATGTAACCGAATAAACGCCGGGAACAGAGTAGCTTACAGATGGGTTAGTAAGTGTTGATGTGGATGGGCTACCACCGGCAAACGACCATTGCCATGAAGTTGGATTACCGTAAGTAAGATCAGAAAAAAACACAGTTGTATTTGGACAAATAATTTGTTTGTTTACAGTAAAATTTGGTGCAGGAGGCATGGTTGTATTTAGAGGTAATTCCCAAACACCGCGACCATAGTAACTAATTCGAAGAGCCGATGACGCTGTGCCCGAATTAAACAGCATAAATTCATTCATATCAGCAATGGTGGGTAAGTTGTATGTAATGTTTTGCCAAGAGGCCATGGATGAATTTCTGTAATAAACTTTTTTTGCAGTGCAAGCATAAACGCTTTCATCATTACTAAATTCATCGTGTAGTATGGCAATAATGTTTAATCCGCCGGTAATGCCTGTGTTGTAGTTTGTAAAGGTTTGCCCTTTATTTGTTGAACGATAGATTGTGTTGCCACATGAAACTATAACCACATTACTATTGGTGCTAACTGTAGTAATAGATGCTTTAACACCGGTTGCTCCGGGAGCAGTATAACTTGTAAAAGTTGGTGTGCCTGCAAAAACATTATCGCAACGAAACAAAACATTGTTGCTCGTAAAGGCATATATAACTGAGGAGTCGGCCCATGAAGAATGGAGTGCTACAACCGTATTAGTTGTTGTGCCTATCTGTGTCCATGCAGGAGTTGGACTACTAATTGAGTTAGATAAATAAATGTTTTGCAAGGCACAAAAAGCTTTGTTTGGTACTTTTTTATTGAATGCTAAATTAATATTGTTGCTTGCTGCAAACGGTAAATTGTAACTTGTTTCAGAACCGTTTACCGGCCGTGAATTGCCGTTTTCGTAATAATAAACTGTGTTTGCACTATTGTATGAAAACAACATTTTACTTCCCCAATCGCCACCACGATTTGTATACCATGTGTTTGCATTTAAAAACAATTCGCCATTATCTTGAGTGCCAATACTAACAATGTTTCTTTGCAACTTGCTTTGCGCTGCATGATAAACTTCTGTAGCTTCAATTCCGTCCGACCGTGGATTCCATGTTACTCCTCCGTTTCTACTTATAAAAACTCCGCCATCATTTACATCAAATAACATATTTGAATAAAAAGGGTGTTGTCTAATGCCATGCATATCTGTGTGGCAGTTATCATACCAATTCGTTAGTTTAGTCCAGTTTACTCCACCATTCGTGCTTTTCCAAACGCAATGTGCGGCAATGTACACTACGTTAGCGTTTGTTTGGTCTGCCGTCATACTAAAATTATAATCGCCTTGGCCGGGTGTTATGGCATCATAACCAACTAAACTTTGCGCAGCATTATTATACACAGTTGTAAAGCTTGTGCCAAAGTTGGTTGATTTTAAAGTTAAACCTTCATTTGCAATCATCGAAACGTAAACCACATTTGGGTTTGCTTTACTTACCGCAATTCTCATTCCTTGTCCGTTATTAGAAGGCACCGTAACCCCTGCGGTTATTTGTTGCCAGGTGCTTCCAAAATTTACAGAGCGCCAAATTTCTGAGGATGTTACCGCATAAACTGTATCTGCACTATTTGGTTTTAAAACCATTGCTTTAAAATCACCACCGGTTTTTACTACGCTCCAATTAGCGCCTGCGTTTGTTGATTTGTATATGCCATTTTCTGTGGCCGCTAAAACAGTTTGGTTGTTTAGGGGGTCCATGATTAACTCTACCACTAAACGATTACCCATTCCGGTATTTGATAAAGCCCAAGTTGTTCCGCTGTTTGTGCTTTTCCAAACACCAAAACCTGTTGAGTAATAATTTGGATCGCCACTGCCTAAATATAATGTGTTGTTATTTGTATGATCGATACAAATAGAGGCGCATTCCATTTTCGGAAAATAATCTGTACCAACATTTTGCCAGGTAGCTCCTGTATCATTGCTGCGCCATAAGCCTCCACTGGCGCTTGTAACATAAAGTCTGTTTTGGTTAATGGGATCAAATTTTATTTGTGTGGTTCTGCCTATGCCATTAATTTGTCCGCTTGTATTTGTTGGAAAATTTATTGGTCCGGTTGATAACCAGCTGGTAGCAGGTTGCGCCATTGCAACTGACGTAATAAAAAAAGTAAGAATTATATTTAGAAAGTTTTTCATGAATAGTAATTTTTTTGGATTATTTTTTTTCTGCTTCCCACATTTTTAATTGCTCATCTTTACTAATTATTTGGCCATTTGGTTGAACATAAGGTTGTACCTGCGTTTTCCAGTGTTCAAATTTTTTACACTCTAAGCCGTATTTTTTATAGAGTTCTTTTTCTTTTCTCTTTTCCTTCATTTCTTTTCGGCTCTCCATTTTTGCTTCCTTACTTTCTTCGCCTTTTGTTTGCCCAATTAATTCATTTTCATCTAAAGGTTTGTGTTTGCCTTTCCAAAATGTTTCGTAAGCTTTAATTGCCTCAAAATAATTTACATTTGGGTCTTTAATCATATCAATCCAATAAGGTTTTTTTTTGTAATTTTTTGATTGTTGAGCATTCGCAAATAAAAAATTACAAATAAGCAAAAGAGATAAAAGATATTTCATAGTAGTTTTGTATTAAAATAAGCACAATAAAAATTCATGTTAAAACAAAAATACTTATTAAAGTTGAGGAACAGAATTAACTAAAATATTTAGTTATAATAAACTTGTCTTGTTATTTATGAAATCAATTATAAAGCAGAATCTTTAATAATCTTAAATGTTTTTTGCCAAGAATCATTTTGAATTTTTAAATAATAGATTCCTGCGGGCAATTCACTTAAATCAATTTCGGTTCTAGAATTTATTGTTCTTGCAGATGAATTTATCTTTTGGCCAAGAGAGTTAGAAATGGTTAAATTAAACTCCTCTGCCTTCTTGTTATCAAACTCAAGAGTAATTTTATCTTTGGCAGGGATTGGGTAAATATTAATGGTTTGTTCATTATCGCTATTTTTATTAATTGCAGATGGTAATGAAATAAAACAGACAGTAATATCCCCTAGACCTGATGGATATGTTGGTACACCAACATTCCAACTATTTTGCCCAATGTAATATTTTGAAAAATTAGTACCTGAAAAACAGGCTAATTTTGAGGATTGATTATACAAACTATTAAAGGCGCTATTAAAAACACCTGCACTGGCGCCAACACCTTCAATAAAATAAGCACGGGTAGGGCTGTAGTTTTGCCAAAACGTAGTGGTTCCAACAAACCTTTTGTGATATTTTGTGCCTAATAAAACTGAGTCAATTGAATTTATTTGGTAGTTTAATACTGGTGCTGATGGATCGCCACCAGAAAAAACGGACATAACATCTCCAATATTTTTATTTGAATCAAATATTAAATTAGTGTTTGAAGGCGTAAAATTAGGGGCTAAACTCCAAGTTGGAACAAAATAAACTTTTTTATTTAAGGTATCGTTAGAAAACATACCAATAAACTGGGTGCTGTTAACAGGTATAATAGACGGATCACAATTGCCTCCAAAAGTCTGATGAATGAAATTGCCTTGAATTACATTTGCAAATACCTTATGCCAAAACCTGCCATTATTTAATATATAATTTCTTACATAATAAAAATAGACATCTGTTCTGTAACACTGGTTTGAAAAAGCAGCTGCGTTGCCAGTTTGAAATACTTTCCAAACCATATTGGTGTCATATGGCTGATACTTTTGTGCATTAATACTTTTGGAATAAAAAATTAATAACAATATGACTAGATAACTATATTTCATACAAAAAATTTGGTTACTTAAATATACAAAAAACACTAGTTCAAAACGTTTTAACTTTATTTGGTATCCAAAATTGTAGTAATTTTACCAAAATTTTTACAATGTTAGCACTTACTAAATACAGCGAAAAAGGAGTTAAATTAACTATTTATATTGCCACTGTTGCCGTGTGCGCTTTGGTGGTGGTGTTAAATCAAAAATGGATTCCGCATCCTGATACGTTTCCGAATTTTATTTATAAATTACCAATGGTAAATGCCTTTTTAAATGGCACGTGTACGCTTCTCCTTTTAGCTTCTTTATGGGCCATAAAAAATAAAAATATACAATTACACAAAAAATTAAATTTAACGGCTTTTGTTTTTAGCACTGTTTTTTTATTGTGTTATGTAACCGCACATTATTTTATACCGGATACAAAATTTGGCGATGTTGATCACGATGGAATAATGAGCGCTAGCGAAAGTGCTGCAGTTTCGGGCATTAAACCTGTGTATGTAATTATTTTATTAACGCATATTTTTTTCGCTGTAGCCGTTTTGCCTATGATTTTAATTTCTTTTTATTATGGGCTTACCGATCAACGCGAGAAACATAAAAAGTTAACCCGCTTTAGTTACCCAATTTGGTTATACGTTACGGTTACTGGCGTTGTAGTTTATTTAATGGTATCGCCTTATTATAATTACTAATTTTTTAAGTTAGTTGAACGTAAAAATTATAGATAACTATTTTTATTTTTTAATTGCTGTTTCAGTTTTTCTTTTGTCATGTTCTTCTAATTCTACTGAAGAGAAGGATGCTTCCCTAAATAAACCAATTACCTGGAGCGAACACATTGCGCCCATTATTTTTAAAAACTGTTCTCCGTGCCATCGTCCGGGAGAAAGCGGGCCCTTTAAGTTATTGACCTATGCCGATGCGGTTAAAAAAGCTAAACTCATAAAGTTTGTTACGCAAACCGGTTACATGCCTCCGTGGCCTGCCGATGCTAACTATTCCCATTTTATTGGCGAAAAGGTTTTAACCAAAACTGAAATTGAACAATTAAAAATTTGGACAGAAACTAACTGTTTGCGGGGTGACAGTTTATTAGAACCTAAAGCACCTAATTTTTATACAGGCTCTTATTTTGGCAAACCCGATCTTGTAGTAAAGGCACAAAAACCTTATGGCATTAAAGGGAATGGTACAGATGTTTTTTTAATCATGAAATTTCCTTACAAAGTTGAAAAGGATACCATTATAGATTTTGTAGAATTTGTTCCCGGTCAACGCAAATTAGTTCATCACGTAAACGGCCATTTAATTAGTTACGATGCTAATCGTTCTTTTAATTATTTTTCGGGCGAATCTATGCATGAGGATACTCGCTCACAATTATTGGATGTGTATTCTGCCATGCATATTCCTTATACAGATAAAGCTCAACCTCAGTTTCCAACATTAACGCCAAATGTGGTATATTATTTACCAGGATACATACCTCCATCTTACCCTAAAGAAATTGGGGGCTATAAATTTAAAAAGAATGGCGCCTTTTTAATAAACAACATTCATTACGGACCAAGTAATGCGGATGTTTTGGATAGCAGTTACATAAACGTGTTTTATAGAAAAACGCCCATTAACCGCCCGGTAAGCGAAAAACAATTAGGCACGTTTGGTGTTTCAAAAATTGAACCTGAATTTATTATTCCGCCAAACGAAATAAAAACTTTTCATACTCAAATAACTTTATCGCAACCAATATCTTTATTATCCGTTAATCCGCATATGCATTTAATTGGAAAAACTTTTTGGGCGTTTGCTTTAAAACCAAATGGAGATACAATTCCACTAATAAAAATAAATAAATGGGATTTTAGATGGCAATACTATTACACCTATAAGCATCCCGTAAAATTAGAAAGCGGTTGTACAATTTTTGTTTACGGTACTTTTGATAATACCCAACAAAATCCACGCAATCCGTTTAGTCCTCCTAGAACTATTACCCAAGGCAATGGGGTGGAGAGTATGAAGACCACCGAAGAGATGTTTCAATTTATTTTTACGTTTGTGCCCTATAATGCCGGGGATGAGACGATTGATTTAGAGAGAAAAACAGATTAGTTTTTAATTTTTTTATTATATTAGCATCTTATTTGATACCAATTAGTTATAAAAAACTAAATCCATTTAAAACCAAAACAAAGAAATGAAAAAAATCATCCTACACCTTGTATTCGTATTGTTTGTAAAAACCATTTTTGCACAATCACCAGGCGATACAATTATTGTAAAAGCCTTTAAATATGGCAGCACAACGCGCGATACCTTAATTTCTTTTCCGCCAAGTAATCTTACATATGAAAAAGTGATATTGAAATATAATATGCGTTGTAAGAATGGTTTAATATCTACTCAAGCATTACCAAACCAAGGTTGTGGCGAGTGGGATTATTCATGTAACACATACATTATTGATTCTTCAAAAATTGAAAATGCTTTAAATACAGCACCTAGTCATATTATTTCAAATTTTACAGGTACTACTTTTAATTATGTTTCTCAACCGGTGTTTGATTATTATAATTTTAATCAAACAAGCGTTGCTTTAAACTCAATAATTTCTGAGAGTCAGTATACTGTTGGTGCCGGGGTTACACAGTTGCCAAATTTTCTTAAGTCGAACGAAAAATCGGGCAGATCGCAAATTTTATACACCGCTGCAGAACTAACGGCTGCTGGATTTGTTGCAGGAAACATAGATGGTATTTTATTAAATGTATTTAATACAGGTGGCGGTGTTAATTTTTTTAAAGTTGGCATTCAGCATTCATCGGCCTCTACATTAAATTCAAGTACTGTAGCGGTTACAGGTTTTACAAATGTTTTTAATAGTAATTATACATTTATTAATGGCAGTAATAGAATTCAATTTCATACACCTTTTGTTTGGAACGGAACCAGTAATGTACTTATTGATTTTTCTTTTACAAATACAATACCAAGCAATCCAATTATTTTTAATGGAGCAAGCACTGCTTCTGTAATGTCGCTTTACGCAAAAAATAATTATGCACTTGATTTATCTGCATATGGTCATGTGCCTTTAAACACCTCTATGCTTTCGGGCATTAGTAATGAAATTACTGTATCGTTTTGGGTTTATGGTAATGCCGCACAAATGCCAACTAATACATCTTTATTAGAAGGATATGCTGCTAATCCAAACGAAAGAAATTTGAATCTTCATTTGCCATGGGGCGATAATAGTATGTATTTTGATTGTGGTTATAGTGCAGGGGGTTACGATAGAATAAACAAGGTGGCTACAGCGGCAGAGCAAGGTGGACAATGGAATCACTGGGCCTTTACAAAAAACGCTGTAACCGGTAATATGAAAATTTATTTAAATGGTTTACTTTGGTCTTCAGGTACAGGAAAAACTAAACCCATTTCAATACTAACTTTAATTCTTGGTAAAGACGCAAACTTATCTAATGGCCTTAATTACAAAGGAAAAATAAATGAATTCAGTATTTGGAATAAAGAATTATCGTTAACAGATATTCAAACCTGGATGAATAAATCTCTTGATGCAACTCACCCATTTTATGCGAACTTACTTGGATATTATAAAACAAATGAAGGAACAGGATTAGCTATTAATGATTCAAAAAACAGTTTGGTTTCAACTGGCGTAAACTTACAATGGACATACGACAGAGGAAACAACTTAACAAGAATGTTTTCTGAAAGCAACCTTAGACCAAACATTGTGTTTTTAAAAGGCACTTATGCGCTTACAACAACTACATTAACTACTAAAGATTCTGTTGCAAGAAATCCAAATGTTATTCAGCAGTATTCTGTTACCTCTAATGCAAGCCTTACACCTATGACGAATGATGCTTTGGTTTTAGTATCTACAACCAATTTATACGAAGCTGCACCACAAAAAATATATAATGGCGATACGGGTATATTAACCGGCACTATTGCCGTAACACCGCAAGGCGTTATAAACATTGCAACACTTAATTATTATAATCGTTACCCTTTTTATAACGAAATAATGTCGTTTGTTACACCTTATGGCAAAGGCTTAGACCTTACTCCTGCAGGTAAATCATGGTATTACGACGTAACAGATTTTACCCCGTTATTAAAAAACTCAAAACGAATTGTAATGACGTTAGGTGGCGAGAACCAAGAACAAATGGATCTTGATTTTATATTTATTGTTGGAACCCCTCCAAGAAATGTAGTTGAATTTAATCAACTCTGGCAAGGTGCCGGAAGAGCCGGCGGTGCTGCAATAGCAAGTATAAATAACGATACACGTTTTAATACTTTAAATGTTTTAATGAACAATAGCGGACAATCTTTTAAAGTACGTTCTACTGTTACCGGCCATGGTGCTCAGGGTGAGTTTCATCAAAACGGTGGCCTTGTTAATCACTATTTTAACATTAATGGAGGTGCAAATGAGTTTATTTGGCAACTTACACAAGAATGTTCTACTAACCCCATTTTTCCACAAGGCGGTACTTGGTTATACGACCGCCAAGGATGGTGTCCCGGTCAAGCATCTTTGTTAAAAGAATTTGATATTACAACGTATGTTACTCCGGGTTCTACGGTAACGTTAGATTATAATTGTGCTAATCCACCTAGTGCAACCGGCGATTACAGATACATTGTTGCCAATCAATTAGTAACCTATGGTGGACCAAACCATTCTATTGATGCAAGCATTGTTGAGGTGCTGGCGCCAACTAATAAAGTAGTTTATTCGCGTAACAATCCTATTTGTGCTAACCCTGTTATTTTAGTTAGAAACACAGGGTCAACAACCTTAACAAATCTTGAAATTGAGTATTGGGTAAATAATGCAACTGCAAAACAAACTTATACTTGGACAGGAAGCTTGACATATATGGATACTACACGAATTGTTTTGCCGGTAAATGCATTATGGCAAAGTGGTATTACACAAACAGGTAATAAATTTAATGTTGAAATAAAAAAGGCTAACGCTGTGGTTGACGATTATTTATTTAATAATAAATATAGTTCGCCATTTGTTGTTCCAGAAACATTGCCAAGTCATTTTTCAATTGAATTTAAAACAAACAACAATCCTTTTCATAATACCTATAAAATTATTGATGATGCAGGCAACATAGTTGGTTCAAGTAACTTTGTAGACCCAAATACAATTTATGAAGACTATTATATATTAAATGGTTGTTATACACTTATTGTTGATGACATTGGAGGCGATGGACTTTCGTGGTGGGCAAACACAGGGCAAGGAACCGGCTATGTGAGGTTAAAAGATAATTTTGCAAACATTATTAAAACCTTTCAACCCGATTTTGGAAGTAGATTTGAATTTAGTTTTACCACTGATTCTCCTTTATCTATCGAAAAAAATAAACTTGGTAATGCAATAAACTTGTATCCAAATCCATCGCACAATAAATTTATTTTAGAAGGTGCCGAACTAGATGGAGCAGAAACTCGCATTGAAAACCTTTTAGGGCAATTAATAACTATTCCATTTTCAAAAGGTATAGATAAAATTGAGTTTAACACGAGTGCGCTTTCACCTGGTGTTTATTTTGTTGTAATTACTAAAAATGGAAATACCACAACTAAAAAAATTATTGTTAACTAATACTTTTAGGGAGTAATTTCATTAATCAGAGTAAACAATTTTTTTAATAACTACGCCGCCATCCGTTTGATTTAGGCGAATAAAAAACAAACCTTTAGTTACCGAAAGTGTTTTAAAATCTAAAACACTTTCGGTTTCAAAATTAATTTCTTTGCTTAATATTAGTTTTCCTTGCGCATCAAACAATTGTAAGGATTTTGCTTTTGAAGCCGAAATAAACAATTTTCCATTTGTTGGGTTAGGATAAATAACCATTTCGTTATTAACAGCATTTGCATTAATATCGGTTACTATTAACTGCGGCGTACACGATTTAACGGCTTTAAATCCAAAAGTATTTGTGGCTCCATCACTTTTAAATCTTAAGGTTAAACTTTGTCCGGTAGATATAACGGTTCCCGGATTGTTGGTTCCGGTATATGAACCTATTAATGGCGCGGCTGTTGATGTGCCGTTGTATAAAAACAACGAATCGTAACCCTGCTCGGCACTAAAACTTTTAAATTGTAGTTTTACTAAACTACCTGTTGGCGCTGCTAATGAATAGGTGTAGGCTTCGTTATCATAATAATTTCTGGTTGGGCCACCCATATCAAAAAGGCTATCATTACAAACTATCGGTGCACAATTGCTGAATTTATCTTGAATTAAAGTCCAGTAAGTCGTCATGCCGGCATCATATCCTAAAGCCCAAATGCCTATTCCGCCTATTCCACGTTGATTTACAAGATCGTATTTTCTGCCTAAACTATACACATCATCAATAAAACATTGGCGCCATAGGCCAACATTTTGATATGAATAATATGGGCTGTAACAATTGCCTTCCCAATTTTTTGTTGTTGCATTATAGGTTGCAGGCGTATTATTTATATAGCTTAAGGTTCTTGATGAATTAAAATTTCCGGTTGTTGAAGCCGGAGTAACATTCGCTGCAACTTCCCATTCATGGCCATAATATGGCAAACCTAATAATAATTTACTTGGTGTTGCGCCTGCTTTAATATAGGTTGTTATTGATTTTGCAATGGTGTAATTATAATTTGTTTGAAAATTATATAAAGGTGATGTTGGACCTGCAGTAGTGCTGCCACTGTAGTAATAATCATAACCCATTATGGTATAAAAATCTACAATTGTATTTAAAGCGGGGATATTAAATGTGCTACTCCAATCAACCGCATACAAACAAACCGATAATTGGTAATTTGGGTTAGCCGTATTTAAAGCTGTATTTAAATTTGTCATAAATGTTGTAAAGGGTATTTTATCTGAAGCACCCATGCCCTCAAAGTCAATGTTTACACCATCCCCACCTCTTGCATTTAATAAAGTAACAATGTTATTAATAAAACTTGTTTGTGCGCTTGTGCTTGCCCAAAAGGTAGAATGACCACTAAACATGGTAGCACAAATATGAATTTTTGCACCGTTATTTTTGGCCACTGTAACTACACTTGCAGTAGTCCACGCAAATGAAGCATTTGTATTATTACCGGTTGTAGGCGAAGCATCATAACTAAAATAACATAAGTCGCTTAATAAATTCCATTGGTAGGCAGTATAAGTTGAACCTACCCAATAAGGATGCCATCCAAAAACACGTTTGTTTAATGTACAAGTTACCGAACTTGCTGCCCTAAGTTGTTGACTATTGTTTTCAGTTCCATTCTCAACATTCCTTAAACTATCAAACTGCGCCTCTGTTTTTAAATTAAACTTTGCATAATGCTCGCTTTGTTCTTGCAGGATGGATTTATTGGCCATATTTTGAGAAAATACAGCAATACTAAAAAGGAATATAAAAGTTAAAAAGATAGATTTCATTTGTCTTCCGAAAGTAGCTCCAAATTCTAATTCTACCAATAAAATACACATTAAAAGGCTAGTTTTTTGTATATTTACGGCTAAATTAATTTAGAGAGATAGTAGGATTAGCAAAATGAAAAACATACGTAACTTTTGTATTATTGCACATATTGACCATGGAAAAAGTACCCTGGCAGATCGTTTATTGGAGTATACCGGAACTGTGAATAAACGCGACATGCAAGCGCAGGTATTAGATGACATGGACCTTGAGAAAGAACGTGGCATTACTATTAAAAGTCATGCCATTCAGATGGATTACCCTTATAAAGGCGAAAAATTTGTTTTAAATTTAATTGATACACCCGGCCATGTAGATTTTAGTTACGAGGTATCTCGCTCTATTGCTGCTTGCGAAGGAGCTTTGCTTATTGTTGATGCTGCACAAGGTATTCAGGCGCAAACAATTTCTAACTTATATTTAGCATTAGAGCATAATTTAACCATCATTCCAATTTTAAATAAAATGGATTTGCCAAGTGCAGAGCCCGAGATGGTTAAAGATCAAATTGTTGATTTAATTGGTTGTGAGCGTGAAGATATTATTCCTGCCAGCGGAAAAACCGGAATGGGAATTGAAGAAATTCTTGCTGCCATAATTGAAAGAATAAAACCGCCTGTTGGTGATCCGGCGGCACCCCTACAAGCCTTGATTTTTGACAGTGTATTTAATTCGTTTAGAGGTATTATTGCTTATTTTAAAATTGTAAACGGCACTATTAAAAAAGGCGAAAAAGTAAAATTCGTAAATACAGGAGCTTTTTATAATGCCGATGAGATTGGTGTTTTAAGATTAAAGCCAGAACCTCGCCCAGAGCTTAGTACCGGCGATGTAGGCTATATTATTTCAGGAATTAAGAGTGCAAAAGAGGTTAAGGTGGGTGATACCATTACCCATTTTGATCGTCCGTGTGCTGAAGGAATTGTAGGTTTTGAAGAAGTAAAACCAATGGTATTTGCCGGAATTTATCCCGTAGATACAGAAGATTTTGAAGAGTTACGTTATAGTATGGAAAAACTTCAGCTTAATGATGCCTCATTAACCTGGGAACCAGAATCATCTTTAGCCTTAGGCTTTGGTTTCCGTTGTGGTTTCTTGGGAATGCTTCATATGGAAATTGTGCAGGAGCGTTTAGAACGTGAATTTAACATGACGGTGATTACAACCGTACCTAACGTATCGTACATTGCCTATCAAACAAATGGTGAAGTTGTAACGGTTAATAACCCAAGCGATCTTCCTGATCCGGGTCGTATTGATTACATCGAAGAACCCTATATTAAAGCAAACATAATTACTAAATCAGATTTTATTGGTCCGGTAATGAGTTTGTGTATCGAAAAGCGAGGGCAAATAGTAACGCAAAATTATTTAACTGCCGACCGTGTTGAATTAGTATTTGAAATGCCATTAGGCGAAGTTGTTTTTGATTTTTTTGATCGTTTAAAATCTATTTCAAAAGGGTATGCTTCCTTTGATTATCATCCAATAGGCATGCGCGAATCTGATTTAGTTAAATTAGATATTTTATTAAAAGGCGAACCTGTTGATGCTTTATCGTGTTTAATTCACAGAAGTAATTCATATCAGTTTGGTAAAAAAATCTGCGAAAAATTAAAAGAGCTAATTCCAAAACAACAATTCGAAATTCCTATACAAGCTGCAATTGGCGCAAAAATTATCTCTCGCGAAACAATTAGTGCTATACGCAAAGATGTTACCGCTAAATGTTATGGTGGTGATATTAGCCGTAAACGTAAATTATTAGAGAAACAAAAAGAAGGAAAAAAGCGAATGAAGCAAGTTGGAACGGTTGAAATTCCACAAAGCGCTTTTATGGCCGTATTGAAGTTAAATGATTAATTAAAATGCGAAAAATACTTTTTTTAATTGGCTCTTTATTTTTGCTTTTGAATATAAAAGCACAGGTGATGTGGCAATTTAATAAAGATTCCCTTATTACCTGGAATTATAAAGAAGGGGATGAGTTTAACGGTAAATCGATTAATAAAAATTATTGGTCGGATTGGTATGGTTGGGCAAGATCTATTTCCAGTAACAAAGAGCAACAATATTATAGTAAATGGCAAAATCATTTTGTTGAAAATGGTGTATTAACCTTAACTGCAAAAAGACAAGATATCACAGAGCGCTATGTTGATTGGATGAGCGATAACGATTCTATTTTTAATGGCAAAAAATTTGATGAATTAAATAAAAGAAAATTCACCTATTCTGCCGGATTAATTCAAAGTAAAACCGATTTTTTATATGGTTATTTCGAAATCAAGTTTAAAATTCCAACCGAGGAAGGATTTTGGCCGGCATTTTGGTTGTACGGCGGTACACCAAACGAAGAGATTGATTGGATGGAATTAAAAACAGAAAAACCAAATCAAATACATGTTGGTAGACATGCGCAAAAAAGAGCAGATAATTATGTTCCTGTTTTTTTAGGAAAAAAAGTATGGGGAGATTGGGTAAAATTTAACGGCTCACTAAACGATGGGTACAATATAATTTCGGGAGAGTGGACGCCAACAACACTAAAATATTTTTTAAATGGCGAGTGTATTGCCATTGCTTTTACCAACATGAATATTCCTAAAAAGTTAGTGGCAAATATTGCTGTGTCCAGCGATAATGGTTCGTTTAAACCTGGCCCACGTAAGGATTTTAAAGACTCAGTTAATTTTGATATAGATTATATTAGAGTTTGGAACCGCAAAGATCTTGAATCAAACGCCAAAACTAAAAACAAGATTGTGGTAGAAGAAACGATTTCGGAGCCAAAAAAAATTAATAAATCAAGCCTTATTTCGAAGTCTAAAGTACATTATGGTAAAAAGAAATTTCATGAAAACGAAGGAATAATCGTTTCTTTTGTGGCTCAAGAAAACTATAAATACCAATTAACGGTTTTAGGTAAAGATATTCCAAAAAACAGCAAGCTGATTATAAAGGATGCCGCTGGGAAAATATTGCTTGCTGAAAAATTGAACTACGGGACCACAGTTTTAGATTTACTTAAATATAAGTCTTCACAATTAAGTTTAATTGTTGAAGCGTATGAAAAAATCGCTAGCTATAATTTTTCGGTAAACTAATGGCGTTTTTTATAGAGACTATATCTTTCTAATTCAATAGGCATTTTTTTATAGTTAAATACTGTATCAATTGCCTTTTCTTTTTCAAATAATTTATAGTCTTGTAGTTTATCCATTGACGGATCAAGTGTAATATCATAATAACGCAATAAATAAAATTGAAAGTCCCATTTTTCATAAATTTCATTTGTTGTCCCAACCTGTTTATTATCTCCAATTATTAAGCCAATTTTATTTATTTCAGTTAGCACTTTCTCATCTCTTCCTGTTTTGCCAATTAATAAAACCGAAAGGCCAAGCGTAATAAATAAAAAAGTATAAATACAAATTGTAATTATTTTAAAAAGTTTGTAATTAATTTTTGTAATTAAAATAGCTAATCCCTTTGCTAAAAAAACAGCAAATGCCATTCCAAAGAAAGGTAAGGCCGGTACAAAATAAACGGCTCTTTGAACGTGGGTAAAGCTTAATGGTAAAACACCACAAATGCCAAACGCGAAAAAAAACAAAATCCATTTGTATTCGTTTTTTGTTAATGCATTTAAAAATAATTTTGCTTTAAAAATGATTATTAATAATAGGCATAAAGCTAGGTTAACCAATTGATCTGTAAATAGCCAAAACATAATCGTAAATCTATTTTCTACGGTATGCTCAGTCGATATTCTATTTAGCAAACGATTTTTTAAATAAAATAACATGCTAGCTTTTGCATCAGGGTTATAAACAAAAATTAAAGCATATAACACTAGTGGTACAATTATTAAAATGGTTGTATACAAAATAGTTTTTTTTAGCGATAGATTATTTATAAGTAAGTGATAGCAAAAAAAGATGGTTATTGGAAAAAATCCGGGCACACCTTTTGTTAGGCTCCCTAAAAAAACAAAGCAACCAGCAATAATAACATAAACGGTTTTTGCTCGTTGGGCATAAATGGCTTTTAATGAAAAATAACTTGCCAATAAAACCATAATGCTTAAGGTGTTTTCAAGCATATTGTTTCTAAACGACCAAAAGACAGAAGGCGTGATAAACCACAAAAGTATTGCAAGCCACCAATATGGTAACAAATACTGATTTTGTTTAAAAACCAATGTCCAAATTTTATAAATTAAAAATGCTGATGCTACAGCTGTGCTAAAGCAATAAATTTTTTCTGTAAAAAAGCTATACCCAAAGAGTAAAAAAAATTTTGATTGTAAATAGTACGCAAGTGGCGGGTGTTCTAAAAAGGAGTTTGAGTACATTTTAGCCCACGAACTACTTAAATAAGGAAGCCAAAAACTTCCTTTTTCTAAAGCAAGATTTTTTGACACAATGGCATATTGCACGCCATCCATAAACATTCCGTGTTGCACTAAATCAGGTAAAATTAAAACCAAGCAAACCGTTAGGCTAAAGATTGCAAAAACATTGTTTTTATTTAATAAATTCACTTACGCTTAATTAGAAAATCTTAAAAATAACACAAATAAACAAGTTTAAATGTAATACAATTTAGTTGTAATTGTTTTCAACCAAACTATTGTTTACAAAAGCTGTAACTAAAAGGCTTCTTTAGCATTATACTCATTAAATTTACTCTATGCGATTTTTAATTTTTATTCTTTTTGTTGCCTTAAATTTTTCTGTATCAGCTCAATTAAAAAAAGAGTATTATGATGCTAAAGAAACCCAACTTAAATCAGAAACTGACTATTACAAAGGAGTGCCATATGGCTCCTATACTGAATATTATCAAAGCGGCAATGTGTTGTGTAAAGGAAATTATTATTCCGGAAAGCTTAGCCATTATTTAGGAAAAGAAGATGGTATTTGGACTTTTTTTTATGAGGATGGCGCAAAAAAAGCAATTGAACATTTTGAGAAAGGCAAAAAAAACGGAATTTTCTATTATTATTTCAAATCCGGAAAAGTTTCGCAACTAACAAAATTTACCGATAATTTAGCTGATAGCACATGGACTTCATTTTTTGAGAATGGAAAAGTAAAAAGCAGAGAAAATTTTGAAAAAGGAAAAAAAGAAGGTGAATGGATTTACTTTTATGATAATGGGCAATTAGAAAGTAAAGGAAATTTTGAAAAAGATAAACGTCAGGGTAAAGTTGAAAGTTATTCAAAAACCGGAAAATTAATTGCCATTCAAGATTTTTGTGCCGGCAAACCATGTAATCATTGGGAAGAGTTTTATGATAATGGCCAAAAAAAGTTTGTAAAAGAGTATAAAGATAGCACCCTTTATTTAATGGAGTTATGGGATACCAAAGGAAAACAACTGATTACTGGCGGAAATGGAAGCCTTACAGCAAATTATGATAATGGCGTAATTAAGGCGATGGGTTTTTACAAAAGCGGTTTGCAAGATGGTCTTTGGCGCTTTTTTCACCCAAATGGTGAGTTAGATTATGAAGCTAATTATCAGGATGGCGCATTAAACGGGTATTATTCGTCTTATTTTGCTAATCATAAAGTTAAAAGCGAGGGAGAGTTTATTAATAATAAAAAAAATGGCGTTTGGAAATTTTACACCCCAGATGGAAAGCCTGAAATGATAGGCACTTTGAAAGATAATTTACGTGACGATAAATGGACCTATTATTACAGTAATGGAAAAATTGAAAGCGAAGGTTATTATTTAAACGATAAACAAACAGCTACTTGGAACTATTTTTACATTGGGGGTCAAAAATGGCGTCAGGGCAATTATGACACAGGGTTAAAAACCGGTGTTTGGACAACCTGGTTCGAAAATGGTAAAAAATTACAAGAAGGACCATATGTTGCAGGAAAGGAAAATGGCTTATGGACAAGTTGGTGGGAAAATGGCGCAAAAAAGGATGAAGGAACTTTTAATAATACTAAACTGGTTGATCTTTGGCAGGGTTGGTATTCGAACGGAAAGCAAAATTATATTGGAAATTATAATAGCAAGGGCAGTAAATCCGGAAAATGGGAGTATTTTTATGAAAGCGGCAAACCACGCGAACTTTGCAGTTATGTAAATGGTATAAAACATGGTAGTTATACCCAATGGTTTGAAAAAGGAAATTTTATTGACACGAAAGGCAAATACAGAAAAGGGCACCAAAATGGCGAATGGACCTATTATTACGAAACCGGAGGCATAAATCGAATTCAGAACTTCAAAAACGGCAAATTAAGCGGCAAAAGCGTTTCATATTACACAAATGCTAAATTGCAAAGCGAGTGCAATTATAAAATTGTAAATGATAGGCGAAAAGGCAAAGTTCAAAGCGTACCCCATGGTTTATGGGTGTTTTACGATAAAAACGGAAAAGAGATTAATAGAATAAATTACGAAAACGGTATAAAAAAATAGTAACAAATTTTTATTATATTTGCCATATACAATTATGGCCAAGTTAAGTTTTAAAATATTTTTAGTAATTTCTGTAGTAGCATTCTCTTTCTGTAAAAATTCAGAAAAAACAGATGATAATATTGTAATTGACGATACCACAAAGCAAGCCGTTCAGGAAACAAAATTAAATGCACAAAATGTATTTAATTCTATGCCAGATAGAAAAATAATTCTAAAATTAATTGAGGAAAATAAAATTGAATACAACCCAGCGTTTTTAAACGATCCTAATTCGGTATCAAAATATACTATTGAGTTTTATAAAGCGGTAAATTTAGGAATTTACGGTTCAGATTTAAGTATTGCTAATTCATTTGATCAAACCCAAGAAAGCATGGTGTTTTTAAAATGTGTTAATTCATTGGCAGCAAATATTGGTGTTAACAATGCGTTCGATCAAGTAATGTTTGATAGAATGGAAGCTAACAGAGAAAATAAAGATTCAACATTAGAGATTATTACCGCCGCCTTTAAAAAAGCAGATGAGATTTTAAAAATTAACAATCGCCCTGCAACCTCGGCTGTAATTCTTGCAGGATCTTGGATTGAGGGAATGTATGTTTCTTGTCAAATGGCACAAACCATTAACGGAGAAAAAATAATAAAAACTATTATTGACCAAAACGAATCTTTAAAAAATCTTATTATAATGCTCGACGCTTCTAATTTAGCGCCAGAAACAGAATATATTGTAACCGATCTAAAATCTATCAGAGAGGCTTTTAGTGTTGCCGAAGCTAATACGGTTCATAATTTAGAAACTATAAAAACCATTAATGAGCGTGTTACTTCATTAAGAAAAAAACTTGTTTCTGCGGGTGCTTAATTATAAGCACTCAAAACTATTATTTCATTTAACTTTTTTTCCGAAACAATAAATTTAAGTTTATTCAAATATTCTTAAATTAGTATTCATTAATGAAAAAATTGTTCACCATATTTTTTATCCTGTTTTTTGGAAGTAAAACGTTTGCTGCCTACATTTTAATTCCAATGGATGAAGATCAAAAAAATCATTTAAAGGCATACGGACTTGCCTATTGGGCATTAAAAGGGGAGTTAGAAATACATTGGTTATTAAATTATCGCGGCGGCAGTTTTATGATTCCAAATGCAAAAGCGGTTTCTAACGAATGTGTAATTCGAGGAATTAGCTACGAAACAATTTCAGACGCACAAGGAAATTCTATACTTGCTGAAATTGCGAATCCAGAAGTAAATCAAGACGCTGTTAAGTTAGAAAAGGCACCTAAAATTGCCGTGTATTCTCCAAAAGGAAAACAGCCTTGGGACGATGCTGTTACCCTGGTTTTAAAATATGCCGAAATACCATATGATGTTGTTTATGATGAAGAAATATTTTTAGACAAATTAAAAGATTATGATTGGTTGCATTTGCATCACGAAGATTTTACCGGGCAATATGGTAAATTTTTTGCGCAATTTCAAAACGCGGCTTGGTACCAAAACGAAGTAAAAGAGAACGAAGCGCTTGCAAAAAAATTGGGCTTCTCTAAAGTTTCTCAAATGAAACTAAACACTGCAAAAAAAATTAAAGATTTTGTTTTTAGCGGTGGATTTTTATTTGCTATGTGCAGCGCAACTGATAGTTACGATATTGCTTTAGCTGCAGAGGGAGTTGATATTTGTGAGAGTATGTTTGATCATGATCCCGCAGATAAAAATGCGCAATCAAAAATAGATTTTTCGAAAGGTTTTGCTTTCGAAAATTATAAATTAAGTTCAAGCGCTTATGAATACGAATATTCAAATATAGACACCTATCTTACTCGCAGAAATTATGGAATGACACAAAAAACAGATTTGTTTACCTTATTTGAGTTTTCTGCAAAATGGGATCCCGTTCCAACCATGCTTTGTCAAAATCACACAAGCACCATTCAGGGTTTTTGGGGCCAAACAGCAGCTTTCGACAAAAAGTATATCAAAAAAAATGTGTTAATATTAGGAGAGGCTAAAGCGTTTGGCGAAGCGCGTTACATACATGGTGATATTGGAAAAGGCACATGGACTTTTTATAGCGGCCACGACCCTGAAGATTATGAACACAGAGTTGAAGAGCCTCCAACAGACTTAACCCTGCACCCTAATTCGCCAGGCTATAGATTAATTTTAAATAATATTTTGTTTCCTGCAGCAAAAAAGAAGAAACAAAAAACTTAAATTTGTAAATTAAAAATAAGGCTATCAATTTTGTTTTAAAAATAATTGTCTCTGCTATAGCAGTTTTTTTAGTTGCTAATTTTTTGCCTCACGTAAAGGTAGACGACTATGTTTCTGCTTTATTGGTAGCAATTGTTTTAGCATTTTTAAACACCATTGTTAAGCCTATATTAACTGTGCTAACAATTCCTATAACGGTTTTCACATTGGGGTTTTTTCTTTTAGCAATAAATGCATTTATCATTATTTTTGCCGGAAAACTAGTAAGTGGTTTTCATGTAGATGGTTTTTGGTGGGCCTTATTGTTTAGTTTAATTTTGTCGATTTTTACAGGCATTTTAAATGCACTTTTTGGCGTTAATAGCACTAACAAACAAAGCGAATAATTTTAAGTCTCTTTTTATTCTTGTTCATCTAGCCTTCTTTTGTTTATTATTTGTTTGCTGAAAGCGGTTTTGCTTTTTCCCAAATTATATTTCACAAACAATGTTCTCTATTACTATCAAAAAAAAAGGAGCACTTAAGCTCCTTGAAAAATAATTTTGTATTAAAAATTTTATTGGTCAAACTTATTATAAGTAGCAGGTACTTCTAAACTGGCGTTATCAGGAGCCTTTTTTCCAATTTTAGTCACTTCTAATTTAGAAATAAACTTCCCGTCCGTTATTTGTTTTTCTTCACTTAATAAAGGCATGCATCCTTCAGGCAGGTCTTTAATTTGATTAAAATAAACACTTTGTTTGTCTTTTCTATTCCAAAGCTTAATTAACGGCATAAAAAAACCAAATTTGTTTTCAGCAACCCAATAGGTAATTATTGTATTTTCTTCTGTATTCTTAACGGTGTATTCTGTACACTTAATCCCTTGAATTGATTTTGTGTTAGTTCCTTTAGTTGCAACACAAACCCCTTTAATAATAGGGGGAGTTTCACTTTTACTTTCACCCCAAACCTTACGCTTTGGATTGGTCCATTTTATTTTATTAGCAGTTAGGTCAAAAATAAAACTACCTTCAATTTCGGTAGATTTTTTTCCATATCTATCCAACTTTACTAGATTATCTTTTACTAAATAAACATTTGCAATAGTATCTTTTTGAGTTGTTTGTTTAAACTCAATTGTACCATTAAAGTTTTGCGCTGAAATTTGAAATAATCCAACATACAAGGCAAGTGTAAATAAAATCTTTTTCATCATTGTGGTTAAATAAGAATACTAAAATATGTATTTTCGAGATAATTATAGCATGAAAAGTGAAAATTCACATAATTTAGGGGTACAAGGTGAGAAAATGGCCAAAAAGTACTTGCTTGAGAATGCTTTTATTATTTTAAACGAAAATTGGCGATTTAAAAAATATGAAGTTGATATTATTGCCAAAAAAAATGATTTGTTAATATTTGTTGAGGTTAAAACACGCAGCAGTAATGTATTTGGCGAGCCTGAACTATTTGTGACCAAACAAAAGCAACGGTTTTTAATTGCCGCAGCAAACGAGTATATAGTTTCTAATAATATTGAAATGGAATGTAGGTTTGATATAATTTCTGTTTTACAACTTAATAACACTTTTTCTGTAAAACATTTGGAGGCAGCCTTTTATCCATCAATTAAGTAGCGTATATTTGTTGTATCATGCGCAAAACAAATAATACCAGATCAAGTTCAGGAAGTAAAGGAAAATCTTTTAAATCAAAAGATGCTAATAAGGCTTTTAAAAAACCTTTTGGCACTAAATTATATAGCGATAGAGCAAAGAAAGACGGAGATTCGTTTTCGGACAAAGACGAAAAACCAAAAAGGCGATTTGAGAGCTCCGGCGAACGCCCCTCTTATAAAAAAACAGATTCGTTTGATAAAAAATATAGCGATAAACCAAAAAGAAGTTTTGGCGGTTCTGATGAAAAAAAACCATTCAAGAAAAGTTTTGGTGGAGAGAAAGAGTCTAAATATGGTGATAAACCAAGACGAAGTTTTGGAAATTCTGATGAGCGCAAACCGTTTAAGAAAAGTTTTGGTGGCGAAAAAGATTCAAAACATGGCGATAAACCAAGACGGAGTTTTGGAAATTCTGATGAGCGCAAGCCATATAAAAAAGAATACAGCGACAAAGATTCTAAATACAATGATAAACCAAAAAGAAGCTTTGGCAATTCTGAAGAACGAAAACCATTCAATAAAAGTTTTGGTAGCGAAAAAGATTCCAAGTACAGCGATAAGCCAAAGAGAAGTTTTGGAAATTCTGATGACAAAAAGCCTTCAAGAAAATTTAATGATGCGCCAAGGTTAGATAAAGACGAAAAAGTAAGCAAGAGAAGAAGTAGCAGAAGTTTTGATGAAAATTCAGAACAAACAAAGCGTGTGAAGTTTGATGATTTTGAAGAGGGAAATACATTTTCTAATGCCTCAAAAAATGAAGGAGATAAAAAGCGTTCTAAAAAACCTAATCTTATCAAAAGAACAGCAAGTGCAGATGGATTAACGCGTTTAAATAAGTATTTATCCAATGCCGGTATTGCCTCTCGCAGAGATGCTGATGTTTTAATTACCAGCGGTGTAGTTAAAGTAAACGGTGTTGTTGTTGACCAATTAGGATATAAAATAAAGGCCGGAGATACTGTTACTTATGGCGATGCAGCAGTAAAAAGCGAACGTAAAGTTTATTTATTATTAAATAAACCAAAAGATTATATCACTACTGTTGATGATCCACAAGAGCGTAAAACCGTTATGGAATTAATAAAAGGTGCTTGCAAAGAACGCTTATATCCTGTTGGCCGTTTAGATAGAAACACAACAGGTTTATTATTATTCACTAATGATGGCGAAATAACTACAAAACTAACACATCCAAAGTTTGGTGTAAAAAAAGTTTATCATGTTAGTTTAAATAAAGGATTAAAAACCGAAGATTTTAAAGCAATAACCGAAGGTGTTGAATTGGAGGATGGAATTGTGAAAGCAGATGATTTGGCATTTGTAGGGGAAGGAAAAAAGGAAATAGGGATTGAGATTCACAGCGGACGTAACCGTATTGTAAGAC
>Ga0208755_100174_pt1 | contig 28129 bp, 28 predicted proteins | sample LakWasMet57_HOW8_2_FD_183891 | JGI IMG/M metagenome (GOLD analysis project Ga0208755, IMG submission 183891) | Freshwater sediment methanotrophic microbial communities from Lake Washington under simulated oxygen tension - Sediment Metagenome... | ecosystem: Environmental > Aquatic > Freshwater >... | reverse complement strand
TTCAACATCCTTGTCAAATTCAACAAGACTGGAAATTTCAAGTATTTTATTATAAAGTTCTTTTCCAAAAAAGGAAAGCTGCTTTTCTAAAAAAGGGTTGCTTATCATGAAAATAAAAATACAAATATTCTTTTCACTTTAAACAATAACTTCATATAATCTTAATTTTCAGAACTTTTTTTGGTTTCTGGTTTAAGGATATTCATGAGTAAACCTCCTAAAACCGAAAAATAAATTGTACTATTTACCGCACTTGACGTTATGGCGCAAGTTCCGCTAGCACATCCAACAAAAAGGTAATAAAGGCATCCTCCAAAACCACCTAAAGCAACACCAATTAAAGTGAGCTTATTTTTTAATAACCACTTCTTCATACTCAACATCGGTGATTTCTTTTTTATTATTTTCTCTATCAAAATTTGTTTCGCATCCATTAGCTCCACAACAACCAACATTAAACAGAGCCATTCCGCCAACAACCACACCAAGTAAGCCAAGAATAATGTCCATTGTAATTATTGCCTGAACAATAGCAAACGCTCCGAAAATTAATCGAAGCGCTCGCATAAAACTTAATGACCTTAAGAATTTCATACTTATTTTGTTTTACAAGTTACATTTTGCCACGGACCAAGATTTTCTATTTCATTCTTGTATCCGGCAGCTTGTAATTGTGCTTTAGCAATACCTGCTCTATTGCCACTGCGACAAACAAAAATAACTTTGTCGTATTTTTTTAGTTCTTCCATCTTATCACTTAGTTCATCTAATGGATAGTTAACTGAACAATCTGCATGTCCGTCAAAATTCCATTCTTCTTGAGATCTAACATCTACAATAATTTCTTTTACTGCTGTGTCGGTTGTGTTTGAAGTTTTCATATTTGTTGGTTTTTTTGTTTGTGAGTCGCATTGTGCAAAAGAAAAAATTACAACAAGTGCGAGTAGTATAGATTTAATTATTTTCATTTTTTTAATTATGATTTTTGAAGTTTACTTTGGCATACGAAATCGGTTTTTGAAACGCCGGTTTCAGCGATAGCTTTAAAGCCTCCTTCAATTTCTTTAAAACTATGAACGCCACGAGATTTTAAAATACTTGCAGCAATCATACTTCTATAGCCACCCGCACAGTGCAGATAAAAAGGTTTTTCGTTATTCATTTCAGCAAACCAACCATTAATTTGATCTAAGGGTTTGTTGTATGACTCTTCAACATGTTCTGCTCTGTATTCACTTTCTCTTCTAACATCAATAACGGTATCGGTTTTTACATTTACTTCTTTAGCGAATTGACTTGCGGTAATTCTATTTACCGTATCAACTTCTTTATTCGCTGCTTTCCAACTTGCAAAACCTCCTTTTAAATGGCCAATCACATTATCAAAACCTACACGACTTAAACGAGTAACTGTTTCTTCTTCTTGCCCCAATTCGGTAATTAATAAAATTGGTTGATTAACATCTTTAATTAAAGCGCCAACCCAAGGTGCAAAATCACCATTAATACCAATATTAATTGAACGAGGTATAAAGCCTTTTGCGAAAAATGCGGCATCTCTTGTATCCAACACAATCGCGTCTGTTGTATCTGCAGCAGCTTCAAATTCAAGTGGAGATAAAGCTCTCATGCCATTATTTAAAACAGTTTCAAAACTTTCATACCCTTTTTTATTCATGGCAACATTCATTCCAAAATAACCCGGAGGAGGAAGTAATCCATCAGTAACAGCTTTTACAAACTCTTCTTTATTAGGTTGGTTTAAAGCATAATTTACTTTTTTTTGATTCCCCAAAGTATCCACGGTTTCTTTCATCATGTTTTTACCGCAAGCGCTTCCTGCGCCATGAGCAGGGTAAACAATTACATCATCTGCTAATGGCATTATTTTAGAATTTAACGAATCGTATAATAACCCAGCTAATTGATCTTGAGTCATGGATGCTGCTTTTTGTGCAAGATCTGGGCGACCAACATCTCCTAAAAACAAAGTGTCGCCACTAAATAATGAGTGATCTTTTCCATTTTCATCTTTTAATAAAAAACAAGTACTCTCCATAGTGTGACCAGGAGTATGTAATACTTTAATAGTTACATTTCCTAATTTAAACTCCTCGCCATCTAAAGCAATTATTGCCTTAAATTCAGGATTTGCATTTGGCCCGTATATAATTGGAGCGCCGGTACTTTTACTCAAATCTAAATGCCCAGAAACAAAATCGGCATGAAAATGCGTTTCAAAAACGTATTTAATTTTTACACCATCTTTTTTAGCTCGGTCTAAATAAGGTTGCACTTCTCTTAAAGGATCAATAATTGCAGCTTCCCCGTTAGAAGTAATGTAATAAGCCCCTTGAGCTAAACATCCTGTATAAATTTGTTCTATTTTCATTTTTATTTATTTTTTATTTTGTTGTTTATGTTTCGTTTATCAAAATTACAATGTTGTTTTATTTTTATTGGTAACAAATATTACACTAAAACTGTTTACAAAATGCAGTGTGATATATGTTACACTTGCTATTTAAGCAGTGTTTCTTTTATTATAATATAAACACCCATTACTAAAACAAACCATCCAAAAATCGGCTTCAGTTTTGCCCCGTCTATTTTTTTAGATAAATAAATTCCAATAAAAATTCCTATGGTTGCAAAAGCTGCAACCGATGTTAAAAGCACCCAATCAATAACAGTTTCGCCCCCTTCTCCAAAAAAACCTATCAAAGATTTTGCGGCAATAATAACTAATGATGTACCAACAGCTTCTTTCATGGGAAGTTTTGATAAAAGAACAAGCGCTGGAATAATCAAAAAACCTCCACCGGCACCAACTAATCCCGTAACTAAACCAACAATAGCACCTTCAATTAAAATTACAGGATAATTAAATTTTTGCGGACCTAAATCTTCTTCCTTTTTCTTTTTATCTTTTTTAATCATACTATAAGATGCAGCAACCATTAATACCGCAAATAATAACATCATTAAAATACTTTTTGTAACCATAAAATCGCCTATTGAAAACACTTCTTTAGGAATTGCCGGTACAATAAAAGCTCTGGTTAAAAAAACTGCAACAATAGATGGGATGCCAAATACAATGGCTGTTTTAATGTTTACTAAGCCCTTTTTAAAATAACCAACTGAACCTACGGCCGCAGTAAAACCTACAATAAATAAAGAATAAGCAGTAGCAGCAACGGCATCAACGCCAAATAAGTAAACCAAAACAGGTACGGTTAATATACTTCCTCCACTGCCAATAAGCCCAAGAGAGATTCCAATTAAAATTGAAGAGATGTAACCAATTATTTCCATTTTATTTTTTTTACAATACAAAGGTGAGGTGATAAAAATCATTTTACGGTTACTTTTGTTACAAATACATTAAACCATGAAATTATGCACGACATATTTTTACTATCGAATTCTATTTTTAGATAATTTGGGTATAAAATTTATCGCTATGTGTGGTTTTTTTGTACATTTATACAATTGAAAAAGTGTATTGCCATATTTTTTCTATCAATTTATTTGATTTCACTTACTGAATTAAATCAGTTAGTGAAACTTCCAGTTTTAATTGAACACTTTATTGAGCATAAAGAAAAAGATGACCGCTTGTCTTTATTATCCTTTTTAAATATGCATTATGCACAGCACAGCAGCAAAGATGCCGACAATGATAAGGATATGAAATTACCATTCAAGTCGCATGAAGGCTGTGTAAATTCAATTACTTTAGCATTTATACCTAATAACTTTGAAGGGTTTTCAGCTAAACCCACTTTCGTTGAAAACAAAACCTACTCAATTTATTACGAAGAGTTTTTACAATCAACATTTCTTTCTTCTATTTGGCAACCGCCAAAGTTCTGTTAATTTAATTTGATCTTTTTAAATGCATAAATACTGTATGAGTATTTGTGTTTTTATATGCTATAACAATCAAAAAAATTAACATTAAAAAATATGCTAAGTAAAATAATTGATTTTTCGATTAAAAATAAACTTATAATAGGGCTATTTGTAATTGCTCTTATAGGTTATGGTACTTATGAAGTAACCAAATTACCAATTGATGCAGTTCCGGATATCACAAATAATCAAGTTCAAGTAATAACCGTAGCACCTTCTTTTGGAGCCACAGATATAGAAAGGCTTATTACTTTTCCGATAGAACAAGCTAATAATAATATTTCAGGCTTAAAAGAAATACGAAGTTTTTCGCGTTTCGGTTTATCTCTTGTAACTATTGTGTTTAACGATGAAACTGATATCTACTGGGCCAGACAGCAGGTAGCCGAGCGGTTACAAAAAATACAATCTCAAATCCCACAAGGTATTGGCACACCTGAATTAGGACCGGTATCTACCGGTTTAGGTGAAATATACCAGTATGTTGTAAGAGCAAAAGAAGGGTACGAAAACAAATACAACGAAACATCGTTAAGAACAATTCAAGATTGGCTTGTGCGACGACAATTACTGGGCGTTAGAGGTGTGGCTGAAGTAAGTAGTTTTGGTGGCAAATTAAAACAATATGAGATTGCTATTGATCCAAATAAATTACAATCCTATAACATTACCATAACCGATGTTTTTAATGCCTTAGAAAAAAACAACCAAAACACCGGAGGAACCTATATTGAAAAAGGACCCACAGTATTGTTTATTAGAAGTGAAGGATTAATTGGTAGCGAAGAAGATATAAAAAACATTTCTATCAAAGCAACCGAAAACGGCACGCCATTATTTATAAAAGACGTGGCAGATATTAGAATAGGCTTTGCCACACGATATGGCGCCATGTGTTATAATGATAAGGGAGAAGTTTCCGGGGCAGTAGTAATGATGCTTAAAGGAGCAAACAGTAGCGATGTAATTAAAAGTGTAAAAGAACGTGTAGTTCAAATTCAAAAAACTTTACCAGAAGGGGTTGTTATTGAGCCTTTTTTAGATAGAACTAAAATGGTAAATAATGCTATTGGAACTGTAGAACAAAACTTAATGGAAGGTGCATTAATAGTTATTTTTGTATTAGTTTTATTCTTAGGCAATTTCCGTGCCGGATTATTAGTAGCATCAGTTATTCCATTAGCAATGCTATTTGCAATTATATTAATGAATACGTTTGGCGTAAGCGGCAATTTAATGAGTTTAGGTGCATTAGATTTTGGATTAATTGTTGATGGAGCGGTTATTATTGTTGAAGCCGTTATGCATCAACTAACACATGGTAAAAAATTCAAACACATTGGTCAATTAAACCAAGCGCAAATGGATACAGAAGTTAATTTATCGGCTAGCAAAATGATGAATAGCGCTGTGTTTGGACAAATAATTATTTTGGTGGTATATCTGCCAATATTTACTTTACAAGGCATTGAAGGAAAAATGTTTAAGCCAATGGCGCAAACCGTTGCCTTTGCGTTATTAGGTGCATTTGTTTTATCATTAACGTATATTCCAATGATGAGTGCTTTGTTTTTAAGCAAGAAAACAAAACATAAAGCAAATATTTCAGATAAATTAATGGCGTATGTAGAAAAAGTGTACCAAAATGCATTAGCAAAAATATTGCGCTACCCTAAAGCAGTCATCTCAATAGTAGTCCTTATGTTTATTTCTGCAATATTTACTTTAACTACATTAGGCGGTGAGTTTATTCCTGCACTAGAAGAAGGTGACTTTGCTGTTGAAACACGCGTATTAACAGGTAGTACAATAAACACTACAATGGAAAATACGCAAAAAGCCGTCCATATACTTAAAACACAATTTCCGGAAGTAATTAAAGTAGTTACAAAAATTGGTAGCGGTGAAGTGCCCACAGACCCAATGCCAATGGAAGCGGCAGACATGATGATAATTTTAAAAGATAAATCTGAGTGGACCTCCGCTAAAACTTTTAATGAGTTAGCAGAAAAAATGGGTGCAGCTGTTGCAGATGTTCCGGGTGTTACAACAAGTTTTCAATTTCCTGTTCAAATGCGCTTTAATGAATTAATGACTGGAGCAAAACAAGATGTAGTTTGCAAAATATTTGGTGAGAACCTTGATACTTTAGCGCTTTATGCAGAAAAACTTGGTGAGCTGGTAAATCATGTAGAAGGTGCAAAAAATTTATATGTTGAACCCGTAACTGGCATGCCCGAAGTAATAATTGATTATAACAGAGATGCCATTGCTCAATACAATTTAAATATTAGTGATATAAATAAAGTTGTAAATACAGCTTTTGCAGGGCAAAGTACCGGGCAACTATTTGAAGGTGAAAAACGATTTGATGTTGTTGTGAGGCTAAATACCGATAAACGAAATGATTTGGAGGATATAAAAAATTTATTGATACCAACTTCGCATGGCACTCAAATTCCTTTATATCAATTAGCAACCGTAAGTATTAAAAATGGGCCGAATCAAATTCAACGTGAAGATGCTAAAAGAAGAATTGTTATTGGATTTAATGTTAGAGGCAGAGATGTTCAAAGTATTGTAAATGAACTGCAACAAAAAATAGATAAAGAAATAAAATTCCCCGCTGGTTACTATGTAACCTATGGCGGTGCCTTTGAAAATTTAAATGCTGCCAAACAACGTTTAATGATTGCGGTTCCTGTTTCACTAATAATGATTTTTATTTTACTTTTCTTTGCGTTTAACTCGGTAAAACAAGGTTTATTAATTTACTCGGCAATTCCATTATCTGCTATAGGAGGAATTTTCTTTTTAGCATTAAGAGGCATGCCATTTAGTATAAGTGCGGGCGTTGGATTTATTGCGCTGTTTGGAGTTGCTGTATTAAACGGAATTGTTTTAATTGCTGAATTTAATCGCCTCAAAAAAGAAGGAACCATAAACTTACAACGCATTGTATTAATGGGAACAAAAGTACGATTAAGACCAGTAATGATGACTGCCTTTGTTGCGTCGTTAGGATTTTTACCCATGGCATTAAGTAATGGAGCCGGTGCAGAAGTTCAAAGGCCTTTAGCAACTGTTGTTATTGGCGGACTAATGATAGCAACATTTTTAACCTTGTTTGTATTGCCGGTTTTATACATTGTTTTTGAAAAAAGTATTAAAGTAAAAATAAAACCAACCGCCATAGTAGTTTTATTACTTTTTATTGGCTCACTAATAAACTCTGCTAATGCGCAAACACCTATCAATTTACAATCTGCCATAGATACTGCACTTAAAAACAACTTAAGCTTAAAAAACGAAAAACTAAAGTCCGACTATCAACGTAAATTAATAAAAACTTCCGCTTCTATTCCTCAAGCAAATGTTACCGGAGAATACGGACAAATAAATAGCTATTACACAGATAATCGAATAGGCGTTTCGCAATCCTTTAATTTTCCAACTGTTTATGCAAATCAAAAACAATTATTAAACGAAGAATGGAAAACGTCAATATTATCGGTTGCGCTTAAGGAAGCCGATACTAAAAAAATTGTTAAACAAGTTTTTTATACTTTCCTTTACTTAAAGGAAAAAGAAAAATTACTGCTTACAAACGATAGCATTTATAAAGCGTTTTTAGAAAGAGCTGAACTTCGTTTTGCGAAAGGAGAAAGTAATGTTTTAGAAAAAACAACTGCCGAAACTCAAAAAGGAACTATTACAATTCAATTAAAACAATTGCAACAAGACCTTGAAATAATTTTGCTTCAATTTAGACTTTTACTAAACACAACTACATTATTTGTTCCGTATGAACCTAGTATAAAGTTAAATGCTGTAGTGATTTCAGATAACGGATTGTTGTTGCAGCACCCTTCATTAAAAATAGTTGAACAGCAAAAAAAATTATCGCTAATAAATCGAAAATTAGAAAAGTCACGTTTAATGCCGGACCTTAATTTAGGCTATTATAACATGACGATGAGAGGAACTGGCTCCGACAACATAACTTATAATTCATCAACAAGGTTTCAATCTGTACAAGTTGGTGTTGGAATTCCTTTATTTTTTGGTGGACAGAGAGCAAAAATAAACTCTTTAAAAATTAACCAAACCATTTCTGAGAATAATTATTTACAAGAAATGCAATTGTTGCAAAATCAATACAACTCCATCCTAAGCCAATACAAAACAAATTTAAGCACCGTAAATTATTTTGAATCTACAGCGTTAAAAAACGCCGAACTAATTTCATTAACAGCAAGTAAACAATTTAATAATGGCGAATTAAATTATCTCGAATGGGTAATGCTAACCAATCAAGCGATTAACATTCAAGCAAATTATCTTGATGCTATTAAAAATCTAAACGAAACCACTATTCAAATCAATTATTTAATTTCTAAATAACAAATCATGAAAAAAATAATCATCTTATTAATAGTAACATTTGCTTTATATTCATGCAGTGATAAAAAAACTACAGAAACAGAAGCACCACAAACTATTCTTGAAAATAAATTAACACTAACCGATGCACAATTTAAAAGTGCTAAAATTGAATTAGGAAAAACAGAAAAAAGAAACATTTCTACATCCTTAAAATTAAATGGAAAAATTGACGTTCCACCGCAAAACATGGTTTCAGTAAGCATGCCTTTGGGAGGGTTTTTAAAATCAACTAAATTACTTCCTGGTATGCACGTTAAAAAGGGAGAAGTTATTGCCTCGATGGAAGACCAACAATACATCCAATTGCAGCAAGATTATTTAACTATCAAATCAAAATTAGCGTTTTATGAAAATGAGTATGTGCGCCAAAAAGAATTAAATTTAAGTAAGGCCAGTAGCGATAAAGTTTTTCAGCAAAGCCAAATGGATTACCAAACTCAAAAAATTTCATTAAGTGCTTTATCCGAAAAATTAAAATTGATCAATATCAATCCCGAAACATTAAATGAAACAAACTTATCTAAAAGCGTAAACATTTATTCTTCAATTGATGGGTTTGTTTCTAAAGTAAATGTAAACATTGGCAAATATGTAAATCCATCAGATATCTTATTTGAACTCATTAACCCATCCGACATTCATTTAAATTTAAAAGTATTTGAAAAAGATTTGGATAAACTTTCTATTGGGCAAAAATTATTAGCCTATAATAATAATCAGCCCGACAAAAAATATCGTTGCGAAATAATTTTAATTAGTCAAGAATTATCAATTGATAGAAGTGCAGAAGTACATTGTCATTTTGAAGATTATGATAAAACCTTATTGCCGGGAATGTATATGAATGCTGAAGTAGAAATTAAGATGAATAATACAGAGTCTATAAATGAAGACGCAATTGTTAGTCACGAAGGAAAAGATTTTATATTTATTTCAAAAGGAAAAAACCAATTTGAAATGATAGAAATTAAAAAAGGGAGTACCGAGAATAATTATACTGAGTTAATCACTTTAGATGGAAAAGACATTTCAGGATTTGAAATAGTTACCAAAGGTGCCTATTCATTATTAATGCAATTGAAAAACAAAAGCGAGGAATAATTTTATATGAAAAAAATTAATTATTTGCTGCTCCGGCATCTATCCAACAAACGATGGCATTTTTTTGATCATCAGAAAGCGAACCGTTTTTTGGCATACTGCCGTTTACAATAACATTTCTAATAGATGAAGACGCAGACTTAACACCGGAATAAAAACTATATTGACTATGACAACTAACACAATTACTTTGAATTAATGGAGAAACATTACTTGCATATGATTTTGTTCCATTGCAACTCGGCGTAAAAACTGCAGCAGTACTTGTGGTTGTTTTGTTTTTTTTACAAGCTGTAAAACCTATTGCAAAAGAAATAGTGATAATGGCAATTTTTTTCATAGACCAAATTTGTATAAATATAAAAACATAACAAGGGTTTAACTTAAAAGAAACGTTAATAATTGCAAATCAATATATTTTGCACAACAACAAAATAAAATTTACAAATTTATACTCGAAAAAAATGGAGCATCAAGAATCACATTTAAAAAGTTCTGAATTTATTACAGATGTTGTAATTGGCATGAGCGATGGCTTAACCGTACCCTTTGCCTTAGCCGCCGGCTTAAGTGGCGCTGTTAACAGCAACACAATTATTATTACAGCAGGCATTGCCGAAATTGTTGCCGGAAGCATAGCCATGGGACTTGGCGGTTACCTGGCAGGTAAAACCGAATTAGATCATTACGAAAGTGAATTAAAAAAAGAATACGAAGAAGTAGAAAGAATTCCTGAAAAAGAAATGCAGGAAGTAAAAGATGTTTTTGCAGATTATGGTTTAAGTAGCGAATCACAAAATATTATAGCACTTGAGCTCGCAAAAGATAAAGACAAGTGGGTAAATTTTATGATGAAATTTGAATTAGGATTAGAAAAACCTCATGCTAATCGTGCAAAACACAGCGCCTTAACAATAGGCGTTTCTTATATGATAGGTGGTTTAATTCCTTTAACGGGTTACATTTTTACATCAACACCACAAGCCGGTTTAATTATTTCGGCAATTATTACAGTACTTTGTTTATTAATTTTTGGCTATTTTAAAAGTAAAGTAACCGGTCAGCCGGCAATAAACGGCGCTTTAAAAGTTACTTTTATTGGAATTATTGCCGCAGCTTCAGCTTTTTTAATTGCAAAACTTATCTCATAATAAAATGAAAAAATCAAGCATTTTAGTTTTAATAGGATTATCAATATTCCTTACAACGTGCATTAAAGACACCTACTCGCCAAACGCATGCTTTCAAGAAGATGTGTTGCCAATTTTTATTTCAAATTGTACTTTTAGCGAATGTCACAATTCTAAAGAAAAAGAATCCGGCTACGACCTTACTACGTATGCAGGAATTATGCGAGGCATTACTGCAAAGCATCCTTTAAGAAGTGAAATTTATAATACCATAAAAGGTCAAAATCCATCTATGCCTCAAAGCCCTTATTCTAAATTAAGTAAAAAAGATGTTTATACTATTAAGGCCTGGATACAAATGGGTGCAAAAAACACATCCAATTGCAAAGGCTGTGATACAATAAATTATACTTTTAGCACGCGCATTAAAGCAACATTGCAAACATGGTGTACCGGTTGCCACAATTCGTCTAATTCGGGCGGTGGGTTTGATTTAAGTGATTACAATGGCGTGGTAAGTTCTATTGCAAACAATAAATTATTAGGCAGCCTAAAACATTTATCCGGCTTTTCGGCAATGCCTAAAAATTCAAGTCAACTTTCGGCATGTGATATTACTGCCATCGAAAAATGGATAAATTCAGGTTATCCAAATAATTAAAAATTGCTCAAAAAAAAAGCCACTCAAATGAGTGGCTTTTTTTTGTGATCCCGCTGGGATTCGAACCCAGGACCCCTACATTAAAAGTGTAATGCTCTACCAGCTGAGCTACGGAATCATTTCACTTTTTCGCAGGAACCGCCTCTAACTAAAGAAGCATTTCGTGTGCGGGCCCGATTCTGTAATGTAATTTTCAAAATCGGAGTGCAAATATACTTGCATTTTATTCATTTCCAAAATATTTTTTGTAAATATTTAATATTTCTTTTTTCATTGTTTTCAACACTTTTTATACTTTAGCCCCATAATGGCTCAACCTCCTATAATTAAGCTTCTTAAAGGCTTTTGCTCGGTTTCTTTTGGCGAAACCCGCGAAAACGTGAAAACTATTTTTGGCGAACCCGAAGAAATGCAAACGCTTACAGATGATATTTTAAATACCTCTTCGTTAGTTTACCATTACTGGGATCAAGGCTTTTCTCTATTTTTTGATAATAATAAAAACCAAACTTTTTCAAGCGTAGAGATCGATAATAAAGAAACTCTGCTTTTTGATGTGAAAATTTTTACCCTTAAAGAAAAAGAATTGATTGAGCTGATGAAAGCCAATGGCTTTGCGCTTACAGACTCTGAAACCCATGAATGGGGAGAAAAACGTATCAGCTTTGATAGCGCCGGCCTTGATTGTTATTACGAAAATCACCGACTTGTTTCTGCCAATTTTGGTATAATTGATGCGGAAAGCAATTTTTATTATTTCCCAAACTAAACGTAATACTTTACACACTTCTTACCCCTCGATATTTATAGAACGGGAGGTGATTGAATGCGTAAACCCTACAATAAAATAGTTAAATACTCGTTTTTGATAAACCCTCAATAAATCGTAATTTTAAACTCACAAAAAAATAAACCCTATGCCTGGAACAGAATTGTTTGGCGCAGAAGAGCGCAAAGAAATTGAAGATGTATTGTCTACCGGAATTATGTTTCGTTTTAACCACGATGCACAACGTAACAACATCTGGAAAGCTAAAGATTTTGAAGAAGAAGCAAAAAAAATAACTAAAGCAAAATATGCACTAGCAGTTTCTAATGGCTCTGCGGCAATTATGGCAGCCTTAGCCGCATCTGGCATTGGTACCGGCGATGAAGTTATTTGTCCGCCATTTACTTATATTGCTACAATTGAAGCTGTTTTAATGCTAGGTGCTTTACCGGTATTTGCCGAGATTGACGAAACTCTATGCTTAAGCGCAACTGGAATAAAAAATGCTATCACACCTAAAACAAAAGCGGTTTGTTTAGTACATATGTGTGGCGGCAATGCCAATATGGACGAAATAATGGCTGTTGTTAAAGAGCACAACTTAATTTTAGTTGAAGATGCCGGACAAGCTTTTGCCGCTTCATATAAAGGAACTGCAACGGGTTGCTTTGGCAAAGCAGGAGCCTATTCATTCGATTTTTTTAAGATAGCTACTGCCGGAGAAGGCGGAATTTTAGTAACTAACGATGAAAACACTTATAAATTAGCCGATAGCTATTGCGATCATGGGCACGACCACGTTGGCAACAACCGTGGAATGGAAAATCATCCAATTATAGGTTTTAATTACAGAATTAGTGAATTACATGCGGCTGTTGGTGCTGCTCAAACGCGTAAAGTACCGCACATTCGCACCGAAAATTTAAAACACAAAAAATTCCTTCAAACACAATTATCAAAAACCGAAGGCATTAGTTTTTCTAAATTAGGAGATGATAATGGTGATTCCGGAACCTTCTTAAATATTTTTTTACCAAATACCGAAATTGCAAAACGTACTGTTGATGAGTTTAATAAAGCCGGCGTAACAGGTTTTAATTATTGGTACACAAATATGTATCACTTCATTAACCAATGGGATCATATTAAAAATTTAAAAACTGCTTCTAAACTAGCCATACAGGTTTTAGGTGCGCCACAAGATTATAACAATTTAAACATCCCTAAATCGCAAGAAGTGGTTGGAAGATTAATTTCTTTTGGCGTTCGTTGCACTTGGACTGAAGAACAAACTAAAGAATTAGCAGCAAAAATTTCGGAATGTGTAGTTAAAGCTATGCAACCTGTAAATGCTTAATTAATTTTTATTTCAAAAGATCCATCTGTCTTAAAAGCCAGATGGATTTTTTATTTATAGAATATATAATCTGACAAACAAGCAAAAATATTTAGATCCCTTAATTAAAGAGTTAGAAAACTATTCTTTAAAGTGTAGCTACAAAGAAAACACTCTTAAGGTTTCTTCAAATACAAAATCTATTACAATTTGTTTTACCGAAGAGCAAACCAAACAAGCAGAGGGTTTTTTAAACATTCCTATTGATTATATAATTACACAACCAATTAAAATTGCTGCAATTGTTTTATCAAAATTAAATTTAAATAAAACAGTTTTTGCAAGAAATTGCAGTGTTAAAAAAATTGACAAAACAACCGCCACAAACTTTTTTAATACCTGGCATTTTTTTGAAGCAACTTCGAGCGCCTACAACTTAGGTTTGTTTTATAAGGACGAATTAATTGGCGCAGCCTCATTTTCGAAAGGCAGAAAAATGAACCGGCTACCTGAAGGCAAACAATCATTTGAATTAATTCGCTTCTGCTGCAAAAGCGGCATTACTGTAACCGGCGGCCTATCCAAATTGATGAGTCATTTTTGTGAAGACAAAAAAGCCGGCGATATTATGACCTACGTTGACAAACAATTCTCAAATGGCGATTCGTTTATTAAAGCTGGTTTTAAAATACATAGCGAAACCCCTCCACTATACTTTTTAGTGAACAAAAAAACATTTGAAAGGATTTCTTTAAAAGATGAAAACGAAATTTTTGATAATAAGCTCTATTATAAAACACAAAATTTAGGAAATATTAAAATGATTCTATTGCCAAAATAAAAATGAACCGTCATTGCGAGGCACTACGCAATCTGTATTTGAGATTGCTTCAGTCGTACCCCCTTCGTAATGACGAATATAAAAAATGAAAAATAATTGTATAGTAATACTTGGTCCAACTGCCAGCGGCAAAACTAAACTCGCCTGCGAACTTGCCTATTATTTAAACGGCGAAATAATTTCAGCAGACTCAAGACAAGTATATAAACAACTAACTATTGGCACCGGAAAAGATTTAAACGAATATGAAATAAATGGTAAAAAAATAAATTACCATTTAATTGATATTATTGAACCCGAAGAACAATTTTATTTACACGATTTTATACGCGAATTAAAATTTGCGTTTAACAAAATTATCGAACAGCATAAATTACCAATTATTTGTGGCGGCACCGGATTATATTTAGATACACTGCATAAAGATTTTAGTTTAACACAGATAAAAGAAAACGAAAGTTTAAGAAAAGAACTTGAAGTGTTATCAAAAGAGGATTTGATAGAAAAATTAAAAAGCTACAATTACAAAGAATCACAAAAGGTAGACCTTAATTCTAAAAAAAGATTGATCCGTGCAATTGAAATTGCCGAGCATTTAAAAAATACAAACGCCAATTTACAATCTGCTCCTCTACCGTACAACCCATATTATATTGGCATAAGATCAGATGTTGAAAAAAGAAGAGATTTAATTTATTCTAGATTAATTTTACGTCTTAACAACGGTTTGATAGAAGAAGTTGAAGGCTTATTAAAAAAAGGATTAACCCATGAACGCTTGCAGTTTTTAGGTTTAGAATATAAATTCATTTCACTTTATTTACAGGGCAAGATTTCCAAAGATGAATTAATTCTGCAATTAAGTACCTCCATTAATCAATTTGCAAAACGCCAAATGACTTGGTTTCGAAAAATGGAAAAAGAGGGAATAAAAATTAATTGGATTGAAAAAGATATCGATATTCAAGCTCTGCTTAAAGATCTGGACTCAAAATTTGATCATTAATTCTGTTTAGGCTCTTCTTCTTTGCTCAAAATTTCCTTTTTTGTATCTATGATTGCAATTGCATTTCCTTTTACTTCAAGTTTAAAAACTGTTTTTTCTATTCCTAAGCCCGGCACATCCATATCATCACTTGTAACAATTGTGGTAATTTCAATTATTCCATCTTCATGTATTTCTGAAGTTGTTTGAGTATTCATCATTGAAGGAGGATCACCTCCTCCAGAAAGTTCAGCAATATTAAAATGGGTTGCTTGCAAATTTTTGTTTACAAAAGTTCCTATTAATAATGTTCCGGAAAAGAACGGACAAGCTTCATAACTGGCGTTTGTAATTCCCCAAATAAATAATTTATTGTTTCCGGTAAAATTTAAAACACCAACTTTATAAGCAATACAGGTTTTCGTCATGCCAATATCAATTTTCTCTAAATACGCCTTGTACCCACCACTTTGTTTTAAAGAATCAATTTGTGCAAATTCATTAATATCATAAACCATTCCGTCTCCCAAGGCACCTTTCAAAAAATTCACACCAAGTTCGCGAACTTGCTGATAAGTAATTCTATTATTTGTATCAACTGTTTGAACGAAAAGAGTGTCAAGGTTTAGCGAAAAGGAAAGGGGCTTAAAATCCTTTTCTACAAAAGGAAAAGAGGATAAATCTGCTATAGTAGTGTCTATTCCACTCTTAGTTTCATTAATTATCTGATCTTTATTACCACAAGACATCAATAATAAAATACCAAATAAACAAAAGTAATTTTTCATACAACTAAGGTAATGAATCTTTTAAAACCTCAATTTTTACTTTCGTTAAACCGTTCTTTACAAAATTTAATTGATTTGCTGCCCTTAAGGTGAGGTCTATTTTTCTCTTCGACCGTTTTGGCAATCGATCGTTTATAGTTACAAAAACAACACTGTCGTTTTTTAAATTAGTAACTTTCACTTTTGTTCCAAATTGTAAAGTCTTATGCGCTGCTGTTAAACTATCGTGTCGGAATTTTTGGCCACTGCTACACTTTCGTCCTTCAAATTTTTTAGCATAAAAACTCGCTGTGCCAATTTCGGTTTTAGCAGAATCGATTTGAGAATATCCATTCAAAAAAACGATTAAAAAACTAATTATGTAAACAAATTTCAATACATCAATTTACAAAAATTGAACAGACAACAAAAACCAAAAAAAACACAATTGACGCAAAAAAAAGTCAAAAGGGGGTAATTATTAGGATAAAATAATGCCTCAAACACCCTGTTATTATTGAAAACAAACACTTATTTTAAAATTTATTTGGAAGTATAAAAATAAATGCATTAAATTTGTGGCAGATTAAAACCGCCCATTGTGTGTTTTAATTTATTAAGAAGTGGCGAGAGAATAGGCTCACTGACCCACTGGCAACCAACTAAAAGTCTCAATAAACCGAGATTGGAAAACAGGTGCCAACTCCTACTCCGATGAAAAGCGGGGAAAAATAAATTAAAAAAAGAAAAAATGAAACACACGAATTCAAACAACCAAAATCAAACAGAATTAAAAAGGTTTAATCCTGCATTCTTTCCTCAGTTTTTAATGATGGCTTGTTGTATGTGCTGCTGTTGCTGCATGTGCTAAGCTAAATTTTCCACAAGTTTTATTGGAAAAATTGATCTTGGCAATCCAAGACAAAATTTGATGCGTTCAAAAATCAGAACTAAGCATCTTACATTTCAATATTTTTAAATCATTAAAACCATTATCATGAAAAATAATAAATCAAAATATACAAATTCAATAATAACCGAAAATTTAATTGGAGAACAATCGCACCGCGATTTTTTAGACGTGCAAGCCGAATTTGGAATAGCGCAGCGTGGCGGAGCTTTTCCATTTCATATCACTCCAAGTCACTTAAACAGATTAGCAAGTGATATAAATTTACTAAGTTCTTTAGAGAAAAAACAATTAATCTTTTCGGGAACAATTTTTAATAATTAATATTTAAAATCTGCAAAAATGAGTTTATCAAAATTTACATATACAAAACGTTTTCAATTAGAAAACGGTCAATCTCTTCCCGGAATTGAAATCGCTTACCAAACTTTTGGCAGTCTTAATAAAGAACGTAACAACGTAATTTGGGTATGCCATGCACTTACTGCAAATAGCAATGTGTTTGATTGGTGGAACGGTTTGTTTGGAGAAAATAGTCTATACAACCCAAACGATTATTTTATCGTGTGTGCCAACAACCTTGGCTCTTGCTATGGCACAACGGGCCCTTTAAGTATCAATAGCGAAACAAAAGAAGCCTGGTTCAATTATTTTCCGCAAGTAACCATAAAAGACATTGCATCTTCACTTGAACTTTTAAAGGAGCACTTACATATTGATAAAATTCACACGTTAATTGGCGGCTCGCAGGGTGGACAAATAGCGCAAGAATGGGTTTTGCAAAATACAACTTTGGCTGAAAATTTAATTTTAATAGCCACTAACGCACAACACTCGCCATGGGGTATTGCATTTAACGAATCGCAACGTTTAGCCATAAAAGCAGATAGAACTTATTATTCAAATAGTGAAGATGCTGCTAAAAAAGGTTTATCTGCAGCAAGAAGTATTGCACTACTAAGTTATAGAGGTTATTCTGCATATGATAATACTCAGAAAGATGAAAACTATAATAAAATAACAAATTATGCCGCTGCGTCCTATCAGCGTTATCAGGGAGAAAAATTGGTAAACCGTTTTAATGCCTATTCATATGTGCGACTACTTGATGCAATGGACAGTCACAATGTTGCTAGAAATAGAACTGAAACTAAAGAACAAGCATTAAAATTAATAAAAGCAAATACTTTAGTGATTGGTGTAACAACAGATATTTTATTTCCGGTGGCAGAGCAAAAATTTTTAGCAAAATACATTACCAATGCAACTTATGCAGAAATAGATTCAGAATACGGTCATGATGGATTTTTAATTGAAACAAAAAAACTCACAAAAGTAATTTCTGAATACTACACAAAAGAAAAAATAAAAAAAGACAAACTTAATTTACAAAAAACTAATAACTAAAATTTAAAACTAGAAAAAATGGCAAAGAAATTAAAAATAGGATTATTCGGATTTGGCTGTGTTGGACAGGGCTTATACTATGTACTAAACAACAGCACCGGCTTTAAAGCCGACATTGTAAAAATTGCAGTTAAAGATAAAACCAAAAACAGAAGCGTTTCAAAAGAGCTTATTACATTTGATAAATCAGTTATTTTAAACGATCCCGAAATTGATGTAATAGTTGAATTAATAGATGATGCAGACGAAGCATTTAATATTGTAAGCGAGGCATTAAAAAAAGGAAAACATGTTGTAACAGCAAACAAAAAAATGTTGGCTATTCATTTAGAAGAGTTATATGACCTTCAACAAAAAAACAATGTTTCTCTTTTATATGAAGCATCAGCCGGGGGCAGTATTCCAATTATTAGAACACTTGAAGAATATTTTGATAATGAAGAATTAGAAAAAGTATCCGGCATATTTAACGGAACAACTAATTATATTTTAACTAAAACAATAAACGAAAAAATATCTTATCCGGTTGCTTTAAAACAAGCCCAAGAAAAGGGGTTTGCCGAAAGTGATCCAACCAATGATGTGGAAGGTTATGACCCAAAATTTAAAGCCATCATAATTGCGTTACATGCCTTTGGATTAATAATTAAACCCGAAGATATTTTAAACATTGGAATTACAACGCTACACGAAAACGACATTAAATACGCATCTGAAAAAGGGTATAAAATAAAACTAACGCCCGTTATTCAGCGTTTAGCTAGTGATAATGTAGGTATAATAGTTGCGCCAAGCTTTGTAAAAGAAACTAATCAACTTTATAATGTAGAAAATGAATTTAATGGTGTAATTGTTGAAGGTAAATTTTCAGGCGAGCAATTCCTTCAAGGTAAAGGTGCCGGAAGTTATCCTACAGGAGCGGCTGTATTATCGGATATCTCAGCTCTATCGCATGGCTATAAATATGAATATAAAAAACATGTTCAAAAACACGCCTCCAATTTCACAAACGATGTTGTTGTAGAAGTGTATTTCAGATATAATTCGCAAACAGATATTGACAAAATAAAATTTGATGAGATATCAGAAAAATATAATAGTGGCGATTATAATTACGTTGTTGGAAAAGTAAATTTACAAACACTATTAATCAATCGTGATTATATTTTAAAAAACAAACTTTTCATTTCTCTTATAAATGATAAAATAACTTTAAACAGTAAAAACTCAAAACAAATAATAACAGAAAAATTAGAATTAATTAATAATTAAAAAAATAAAACTATGTCAATTAGATTAGGAGATATCGCACCGGATTTTGTAGCAGAATCGAGCGAAGGAAAAATTAAATTTCATGAATTTTTAGGAAACAGTTGGGGAATTTTATTCTCTCACCCTGCAGATTTTACGCCCGTTTGTACAACAGAGCTTGGCACTGTTGCCAAATTAAAATCAGAGTTTGATAAACGTGGTGTAAAAGTGATTGCTTTGAGTGTAGATCCTGTTGAATCTCATTTAAAATGGATAAAAGATATTAATGAAACACAAAACACATTAGTTAATTATCCCATTATTGCCGACCCAACATTTGAAGTTTCAAAACTCTATGATTTTGTACATCCCAATGCTTCCGATAAATTTACCGTAAGGTCGGTTGTAATTATTGGTCCGGATAAAAAGGTTAAATTATTAATTACCTACCCCGCTTCGACAGGCAGAAATTTTGATGAGATCCTTCGTGTAATCGATTCATTACAACTTACTGCCAATTACAGTGTAGCAACACCCGCAAATTGGAAACATGGCCAAGATGTGGTAGTAATTCCTTCCATAAAAACAGAAGACATTCCTGCAAAATTTCCAAAAGGTTTTAAAGAAATAAAACCGTATTTAAGAACAACACCACAACCAAATATTTAAAATATGAAAAAAGTGCATTTAGGAGAAAACGGTCCTGAGGTTTCGCCCGTAATATATAGTTTTTGGCGAGCCATGGAAGACCCGGATGGTGTAGCATATGACACTATTAAAAGTAAATTAATAGCTTGCCTTAACCTTGGCATTTCAACATTTGACCATGCAGACATTTATGGCGACTACCAAGTAGAAAAACTTTTTGGCAAAGCCTTAAAAGAAGTTTCAGTTAAACGCGAAGACATTGTTATTTCAACCAAGTGTGGCATTAATCAAGTTAGTAAAGAACGTCCTGAAAATAAAATAAGGCATTATGACAGCAGGCCTGAAAATATTTTCAAAAGTGTTGAAAGCTCTCTTAAAAATTTACAAACCGATTATATCGATATTCTATTATTAAATCACCCCGATCCTTTAATGGATGCAGATGAAACCGCCTCTGCCTTAACAAAATTGGTTTCAAAAGGTCTTGTAAGGTATATTGGCGTTTCTGATTTTACAGTGCATCAACATCAGTTATTACAATCGCGTTTAAGTATTCCAATTATAACTAATCATTTAGAGTTTAATTTGCTAAACGTAAACCCTCTAACAGATGGTACAATTGATTTTATTAAACAACAATATAGTCGCCCTTTGGCCTGGGCTCCATTAGCCGGTGGTAAACTATTAGACGCAAACGATGTAACAACTAGTAATATTAGAAGTACCTTAAAAATTGTTGCTGATAAATATGGTATTAATGAAGAACAATTGGCAATAGCTTGGCTTCTTAAAACAGGCGCATTACCAATTGTTGGCACAAATAATTTAAACCGAATAAAAAATGCTACTTCGGCAGTAAATATTGAATTAGATAGACAAGACTGGTATCAAATTTATTTTTCTGCAATTAATACCGCTAAAAATTAGTGATCTTTTATTACTTTTATTCACGATGAAATAACCACGTTTACCTCAAACACATCCCGATAATTATTGGGAAGAAATTACTAAACTGGTTATTCCATATGGCAATAAAAATAACAATTAAGACATATGAAAATAAACATAAATAGAATAGGCGATAATTTTAATATGGAAGCTACTAATGAAGAAGGTAATTCTTTTTTAATGGATTCTGCTCCCGATATTGGCGGTGAGGGAAAAGGTATGCGACCCAGACAATTATTACTAGCAGCCCTTGGCGGCTGCAGCGCAATTGACGTAATTTTAATTTTAAAAAAACAAAAACAAGAAATTACTGATTTTAATGTTGAAGTTGAGGGTGAAAGTGAAAAGGTTGAAGATTATTCATTATTTAGAGACATAACGTTGCACTTTAAAGTGAAGGGAAAAGTAGACTTTGATAAAGTTGAACGTGCGGTAAAATTATCGATAGAAAAATATTGTTCGGTTTCTAAAACATTAGAACCAACCGCAAAAATTAAATATAAAATAACGGTTAATTAAAATGGAAAATAAACATTTCGAAACTAAAGCTATACGCGCCCAAATGGATCGTAGTAATAATAATGAGCACTCTTCACCACTTTATTTAACTTCGAGTTTTATTTTTGATTCAGCTGAAGATATGCGCGCAGCCTTTAATGACGAATCGGATGCATTTATATATTCCCGTTATTCTAATCCAAATGTAAATGAATTTGTAAATAAAGTTTGTCTTCTCGAAAATGCAGAAGCCGGTGTTGCTTTTGGCTCGGGCATGGCAGCTATTTACACAACTTTTATGGCACTACTAAAATCAGGCGATCACATTGTATCTTGCTCCTCGGTTTTTGGTGCCACACATGCAATTTTCACAAAATACTTTCCTAAATTAAATATTACACATTCCTATTTTAATACAAATAACGTAAAAGAGATTGAGCAATTAATAAAACCAGAAACGCGTTTTATTTATTTGGAAACACCAACTAATCCTGCAATTGAATTAATTGATTTAGAATTAGTATCATCTATTGCTAAAAAACACAAATTACTTTTGATAGTTGATAATTGTTTTGCAACGCCTTATTTACAACAACCAATTAACTATGGTGCAGACTTAGTTATTCATTCGGCAACAAAATATATGGACGGTCAAGGCCGTGTACTAGGAGGCATAACTGTTGGCAGCAAACAATTAATTAATGAAATATATTTATTTGGAAGATTAACAGGCCCTTCATTAAGCCCATTTAACGCTTGGGTATTGAGTAAAAGTTTAGAAACCTTGGCATTACGAATGGATAGACATTGCGAAAACGCATTGCATGTTGCGCAAGCATTAGAGGGCAATTCTAAATTAGAAAATGTGTCGTATCCATTTTTACCATCACATCCAAACCACACCATTGCAAAAAAACAAATGAAAGCAGGTGGAGGAATTATTACTGTTACCGTTAAAGGTGGATATGAAGCAGCAAAACAATTTCTAGATAAATTACAAATGATTAAAATTTCTCCTAACCTGGGAGATGCTAGAAGCATTGCAACACATCCTGCTTCATCAACACATTGTAAATTAAGCGAAATAGAAAGATTGTCTGTTGGTATTACCCCGGGCTTAATTCGAATATCTATTGGATTAGAAAACAGAGAAGATATTTTAAATGATCTATTACAAGCTTTAAAATAAAAATTTCGAAACCTTGGTACCCCAGTATTTATAAGCCAAGCAAATAAAATTTGCATAATACATAATTAATTCATTAATTTGCTACCATGAAAACAACAATGCATTTACATCACCACCATAACTTACTTCAGGTAGGCTGCGTGTGTATTGCGTTTTAGAAAGAAATATTACTAAACTTAATATATAAAGGCTTACCAATTGGTAGGCCTTTTTTTATGATAAAAATTAAATAAAACAATGAAAACAAAATTAAAAATAGCAATTCAAAAATCAGGTAGATTATCTGAGAGTTCACTCAAATTACTTAAAGAGTGTGGAATAGAATTTGATAATGGATTAAATAAACTTAAAGCAGAGGCGTTTAACTTTCCTTTAGAAGTCTTTTTTTTAAGAGATGACGATATTCCGCAATACGTTGAAGACGGAGTGGCCGATATTGGAATTGTTGGTGAGAACGTGATGCTTGAAAAAAACAAAAAGATAAACCTAGTTGACAAATTAGGTTTTGGCAAATGTCGTTTATCTATTGCTGTACCAAAAGATCAAAAATATAAATCACTAAAAGATCTTAACGGCAAACGATTTGCAACATCCTATCCTCAAATTCTTGGCGAATATTTAAAGAAAAATAAAATTAAAGCTGAAATTCAAGAAATTAGTGGCTCAGTAGAAATTGCTCCCGGAATAGGTTTAGCTGATGCCATTTGCGATTTAGTAAGTTCCGGGAGCACCTTATTTACCAACGGATTAAAAGAAGTAGAAGTTGTATTAAAATCAGAATCCGTTTTAATTGCAAATAAAAACCTAAAAAAAGAGCAACAAGAAATATTAAATAAATTATTGTTCCGCATAAATGCAGTTCGCAAATCAAAAAAAACAAAATACATTTTATTAAATGCTCCAAATAATAAATTAGAAATTATTTGCAAAATATTACCAGGCATGAAAAGTCCTACCATTATTCCATTAGCCGAAAAAGGATGGAGTTCTGTTCATTCCGTTGTTGAAGAAGATCAATTTTGGGAGATTATTGAGAAATTAAAAAGTAATGGTGCGCAAGGCATCTTAGTTGTTCCAATCGAAAAAATGATTCTGTAATGAAAACTATAAATTATCCTCTAAAAAGCGAATGGGCTAAATTACTTCAGCGACCAACAATCGATTCGGCTGCGCTTGAAAAAACCGTAAATGAAGTTTTGAATGAAGTTCAATTAAATAAAGATGAAGCAGTAAAAAAATTTACTGCAAAATTTGACAAAGTTGACATAAATGAAACACTCGTTTCTGATTCGGAATTTGAAGAAGCCGAAAAATTATGCGGCCCCGAATTAAAAGCTGCCATTCAATTAGCAAAAACTAATATTGAAAAATTTCATAGTTCTCAAAAAGAAGACATTAAATATATTGAAACAATTTTAGGTGTTAAATGCTGGAGAAAATCAATTGGAATAGAAAAAGTAGGTTTGTATATCCCTGGTGGCACTGCTCCACTTTTCTCAACAATTTTAATGTTAGGTATACCGGCAAAATTAGCTGGTTGTAAAGAAATTATTTTATGCTCTCCTCCTAACTTAAAAGGTAAAATAGATCCCACAATTGTATACACCGCCAAATTAGTTGGCGTTACAAAATTGTTTAAAATTGGTGGCGTTCAGGCAATAGCTGCCATGGCTTATGGTACAGAAAGTGTTCCAAAAGTTTATAAAATTTTTGGTCCCGGAAATCAATATGTAACCTGTGCCAAACAATTAGTAAATAAAAACGGAACCGCCATCGATATGCCGGCTGGTCCATCTGAACTGGCAGTAATAGCTGATGAATCGTGCATCCCTGCATTTGTAGCTGCCGACCTTTTGTCTCAAGCAGAACATGGAGAAGACTCCCAGGTAATTTTAATTTCAAACAATGAAAAAATTATTTCCGAAATTAAAAGTGAAATGTATAAACAGCTTGACTTTTTACCAAGAAAAAAAACTGCAACAAAAGCATTAGAAAACAGTAAGGCTTTTTTGGTTAATACGATTAATGAAGCCGTTGAATTAATTAATGAATATGCACCCGAACATTTAATAATTGCTTGCAAAAACGATGAAGAGATTTCTGAAAAAATAATAAATGCCGGTTCGGTGTTTTTAGGAAATTACTCATGCGAAAGCGCCGGCGATTATGCTTCAGGAACCAACCATGCATTACCCACCAATGGTTATGCAAAAGCGTATAGTGGTGTCTCTTTGGATAGTTTTGTAAAAAAGATTACTTACCAAAAACTAACAGAAAAAGGTATTCAAACTATTGGCCCGGCAATAGAATTAATGGCAGAAGCTGAAGGATTACAAGCTCACAAAAACGCGGTAACCATACGATTAAATAAATAACTTAACAATAAAAATTCATAAAATGGAATTCGAATTAAATAAATTATTACGCGAAAATATAAAAAAATTAATACCCTATTCGTCTGCACGTGATGAATACAAAGGAAAAGAGGGTGTGTTTTTAGATGCTAATGAAAACACTAACGGCGCTCCAATTTCGTTTGGAAAAGAATTAGATTTAACACTCAATCGTTACCCTGACCCTTTACAATTAGATCTAAAAGAAAAACTTGGTAAAATTAAAGGATTGCCAATTGAAAATATTTTTTTGGGCAACGGTAGCGACGAAGCGATTGATATTCTTTTCCGCGCATTCTGTAATCCTGCCAAAGACAACGTAATTGTTTGCCCGCCTACATATGGAATGTACGAAATATCAGCAAAAATAAATGATGTATCAGTAATAAAAGTTCCATTAATAAAAGAAACATTTCAATTAGATACGGAAAATATTATCAAATCAATTACCGAAAACACCAAACTGATCTTTTTTTGTTGCCCGAATAATCCAACAGGTAATGGTGTAAAATGGGATTCAATAAAATTAATTTTAGATTCATTTAAAGGTATCGTGGTAATTGATGAAGCATATATCAATTTTGCAAGCTACAGAAGTTTAATTCCTGAATTATTAAATTATCCAAACTTGGTAATTCTACAAACACTTTCTAAAGCATGGGGCTTAGCCGGTTTGCGCATAGGCACTGCATTTGCAGCAAGACAGATTATAGATGTATTTAATAAAATTAAACCGCCATACAACATAAATGCTGTCTCGCAAAAATTAGCTATTGAAGCCCTTAATAATTTGGATCAAGTGAATAGCTGGATTAAAGAAATAGTTGCCGAAAGAAATAAATTAGCAATCGACATCGCAAAACTTCCTTTTGTTTTAAAAGTTTACCCAAGCGAAGCAAATTTTATTTTAGTGAAAACAAACGATCCGGCAGGCATCTATCAGTATCTTGCAGAAAATAAAATCATTATCCGCAATAGAAGTAGCATTACTTTGTGTGAAGGTTGCTTAAGAATAACAATTGGTACTAAAGAAGAAAACAAACAATTATTGAATACACTCTTAAATTACAATAAATGAAAAAAATATTATTTATAGACCGCGATGGTACATTGATATTTGAACCAACAGATTTTCAAATTGATAGTTTTGAAAAACTTAAGTTTTTACCAGGAGTGTTTAGTTGGCTAGGTAAAATAGCGCGCGAATTGGATTACGAATTTGTGATGGTAACAAATCAAGATGGACTAGGCACAGATTCATTTCCGGAAAATACGTTTTGGCCGGTTCAAAATTTTATTATCGAAACCTTAAAAGCAGAAGGGGTTGTTTTTTCGGAAATATGCATTGACAGATCATTTGAAAAAGATAATTCACCTACACGCAAACCAAACACCGGAATGCTAACTAAATATTTAAACGGGCAATATGACTTAGCAAATTCATTTGTTATAGGAGATAGAATAACAGATGTTAAACTTGCTAATAATTTGGGCTCAAAAGCAATTTTTATACAAAACAATGATAAACCAAATGGATATGAAAATCAAATAGCTTTACAATGTACTAATTGGGAAGAGATTTACAATTTCCTAAAATTGCCGGAAAGAAAAATTTCACACGTTCGAAAAACAAAAGAAACAGATATTTCTATTGAACTCAATTTAGATGGCACCGGAAAATCTACAATTTCTACAGGCATTTCTTTTTTTGATCATATGTTAGAACAAATATCCAAACACGGTAATATTGATTTAAATATTAACGCTAAAGGAGACCTGCATATTGATGAGCACCATACTATCGAAGATGTTGGAATAACTTTAGGCGAGGCTTTTTTAAATGCATTGGGCGATAAAAAAGGCATTGAACGCTATGGATTTTGCCTACCTATGGATGATTGTTTAGCACAAGTAGCTTTGGATTTTGGAGGAAGAAATTGGATTGTTTGGGAGACTGAATTTAAACGTGAAAAAATTGGCGAAATGCCAACAGAAATGTTTTTTCACTTTTTTAAATCGTTTAGCGATGCTGCAAAATGTAATTTAAATATTAAAGCAGAAGGGCAAAACGAACACCATAAAATTGAAGCAATTTTTAAAGCCTTTGCTAAGGCAATAAAAATTGCTATTAAAAGAGATGTTAATAATATGAGCTTGCCAAGCACAAAGGGCTTATTGTAAAAAGACTTTCTCCGCTAATGATTATTAAATTTGAAAACAAAAACTATAAAATTCTTAACGAAACCATTAAAATCTGTCATTGCGAACGGAGTGAAGCAATCTTACATTGAGACTGCTTCGTTCCTCGCAGTGACGGTAATCTTTTCGGAAACTAAACATCTTTCACTAAAACTTCATATTTAGCTACCTTAATGCAAGGCCTCAAATATTAATCTAAACCAATGAAACTAGTAATCATAAAATATAATGCAGGTAATACTCAATCCGTCTTCTTCGCACTAGAGCGTATTGGGATTACCCCAATAATTACTGACAATTTGCACGAAATAGAATCGGCAGATAAATTAATTTTACCCGGCGTTGGCGAAGCAAGCAGTGCAATGAAATATCTTAAGGATAAAAAATTAGACGTTGTAATTCGTTCTTTATCTCAACCCATTTTAGGAATTTGTTTGGGTATGCAGTTAATGTGTAATTACTCGGAAGAAGGAAATACAAAATGTTTAGGAATTTTTAATCAAGATATTAAACTTTTTCCCTCAACATTAAAAGTTCCTCAAATTGGATGGAATACTATTTTCGATTTAAAAACAAACTTATTTAATTCTGTTATGGAAAATGAATATCAATATTTAGTGCACAGTTATTCTGCTGAATTAGGGACTAACACAATTGCTAAAACAAATTATGGCATTGATTATAGCACAGCATTAAATAAAAATAATTTTTACGGTGTTCAGTTTCACCCAG
>Ga0208755_100157_pt1 | contig 32764 bp, 31 predicted proteins | sample LakWasMet57_HOW8_2_FD_183891 | JGI IMG/M metagenome (GOLD analysis project Ga0208755, IMG submission 183891) | Freshwater sediment methanotrophic microbial communities from Lake Washington under simulated oxygen tension - Sediment Metagenome... | ecosystem: Environmental > Aquatic > Freshwater >... | reverse complement strand
ACCATCTGTTTAGGTCAACCCGGAACAATTTCTGCGACAGGTGCAACAACTTATACTTGGAATACAGGTGCAAATACCCCCTCAATAAGTGCATCTCCAACAATAAATACAACCTATACAGTTACTGGAGCAAATGGTGTTTGTTCGTCATCCGCAACAGCTAATATTTTTATTAATACAAGTGGAACAATAAGCATTACTTCGCCAACGGCCATTTGTAATGGACAAGCCGCTTCATTAATTGGAGGAATCGCAAACTCTTATACTTGGAATACTGGTGCCACAACCCAAAGTATTTCAGTTACACCAACCGTTACAACAAACTACACGTTAAACGCAACATTGCCGGGTGGTTGTATTGTATCAAATACTGTAATGGTTAATGTAAATCCAAATCCAACAATAACGGCAACTTCAGGAGGAAGTGTTTGTGCTGGAAATTCTGCAACCATAACTGCACTTGGCGCAACAAGCTATTTATGGAGCGATGGAACCACAACTGCAATAAATATTTTAACACCAACTGTCACAACGGTTTACACTGTTACAGGTACAAGCGGTAATTGTTCTTCAACTGCAACTACCTCTATTTTTGTAACACCACAACCAACTTTAACAGCAGTGAGTTTTACTGTTTGTGCCGGACAAACTGCAACATTAACAGCAACAGGCGCAACTTCTTATACTTGGGATCCATTCCCTGGACTAAATGTTGTAAATGCATCGTTTACAGCCACACCAGCAGCAACCACTATTTACACCGTTTTAGGATCGGTTAATAATTGTACAGCAATAACAACAGCATCTATTGTAATAGGTAATAGTCTATCTATTGTTGTAAATACAAGTCCTAATACAATTTGTTTAGGACAAACTGCTACATTATCTGCGGTTAGCACGGCAACCGGCTATACATGGAGTAACGGAGCAACCACAGCCTCTATTTTTGTTGCCCCTTTAACCAACACAACTTATGTTGTAACAGGTACAAAAGGAGCCTGCACAGGAACTGCCACTGCGAACATTACAGTTAATGCTTTGCCAAGTTTAACGGTTAATGCAAATTCTATTTGTGCCGGAGGAACTGCCACACTAATAGCTTCTGGCGCCAACACCTACTCATGGTCAAACGGCTCAAATAACACATCAACAATTTCGGTCTCTCCTCTAACAAACACAAATTACACTGTTGTTGGTGAAGTTGGATCTTGTTCCGTTGCATCTGTTTATAATGTTAGTATTACACCGTCTCCAACCATTACTGCTAGTAATATAACCATTTGTAATGGCGGAACAGGAACACTTACAGCTAATGGTGCCACTAGCTACACCTGGTTACCATCGGGTACGCAAAGCAATTCCATTACCGTAAACCCTATTGTTAACACAACATATACCGTAATCGGCGATAATGGCTCTTGCAGTGCGCAAACCACAGCCACTGTTACAATATTAAACGGCTTAACGGCTCCAGCAAATAATGCTACTATTTGTCAAGGACAAACCGCAACCATTGGAACTACATTATCAGGCACATCGTATTTATGGAGTAATGGCGAAACAACACAGAGTATTAGTATCAGCCCTAGCACTTCAACTAATTATAGCGTATTAGTTGTAGTTGGCAGTTGCAGTTACACAGGCAATTCAAGTGTTACAGTTATTCCTACCACAAGTATTAATGTAACAAGTGCAAATATTTGTATCGGACAAGTGGCTACTCTATCAGCATCGGGTTCAATACATGGTTATACTTGGAATCCTGGAAACTTAGTAGGCAGCACCATTGCAGTTAATCCAACCGTTACCACTAATTACATTGTAACCAGCGCAAATGGTATTTGTCCTGCTACCGCAACAGCCCAAGTACTTGTAAATACCAAACCGGCATTAGATCTTTCTCCACAAAACCAATTAATTTGCCCAAATACCTTAGTAACATTTACAGCAACAGGGGCAAATACATATGAGTGGTATATAAACGGGGCCTATTATTTAGGCAATCCGCTAACCGTTACCCCTTCAAAAACTTCTACCATAACATTGGTTGGCACTAATGGCGCATGTTCGTCAACCTCATCAACTGTTGTTTACGTAAGTGATATTGCCGCTTCATTTAAACCGGAGAGTAATTATGTAGAATATCCAGGTAGTTTAACATTTACAAATACGTCTACAGGCGCAACAGGTATTAATTGGGATTTTGGAAATGGGCAAACATCTACAAACAGCACCCCAACTGCACTTTATGAATTTCCTGGTAAATATTTAGTAGCACTTGTTGCACAAAACGAAATGGGTTGTATTGATACTGCGTTGTATTTAGTTGAAGTTGGTTGTGGTAAAGGAGATTTTTATATTCCAAATACGTTTACACCAAATGGCGATGGATTAAACGAAACATTTAAAGTAATTGGCGGGTCGTGTGTAACGCAATTTACAGGTTCGATTTTTGACCGATGGGGAAATGAACTATTTAATTGGAAAAATATAGGAGATACTTGGGACGGAAATTACCAAGGGAAGCAAGTGGAAATAGGTGTATATAATTATATTGTAACCTATACATTGTACACTGGTAAAGTGTTTACAAGAACCGGACACGTTGCTATTATAAGGTAATTATTTTCAAGTTTTTTGTTTTACAAGATCATAATGATAAACATCATTTTTGTTTTAGTTAAATTACGCTTTTAAGTAAATTTCCGCCTCCTTAATTTCAAAGATTCTAAGTAAATTTGCAATCGATGAATGAGTTTAGAGAATCACTTTTAGTTTTAATTTCTGTTCCAATTTATGCCATTGTTATTGGCTTTGAATTCTTTTATTCCTACTTTAAAAATAAAGGTTTATATACAGGCAAAGGTATTTTATCAAATATTTATTTAACTGCCTTAAATATGGGCTTAGATATTTTAGTGAGGGGTTTATGCTTGTATGTATTAAATTACTTTTTTCAATTTCGATTTTACAATTGGGAAACTACTGCCGTTCTCTACTGGGCTCTTTTGATAATCGGCGAAGACTTTATGTACTATTGGTTGCATCGTAACGACCATATGATACGACTTTTTTGGGCAGTTCATGTAACCCATCACAATAGCGAAGAATATAATTTTACAGTAGGATTCCGCTCTTCTGTTTTTCAACCACTCTATCGCTTTGTGTATTTTATTCCTTTAGTTTTATTTGGCTTTAAGGCAATTGACATTATGTTTATTTACAGCGCCACGCAAATTTTTGGAATTTTAGCGCACACACAAACAATAAATAAACTCGGTTTTTTAGAATATATTATTATTACTCCCTCTCATCACCGTGTACATCATGCAAGTAATGTTAAGTATTTAGACAAAAACATGGGCATGTTATTAGTTTTTTGGGATAAACTCTTTGGTACCTTTCAAGCAGAAGATGAAAATGAACCCGTAAAATTTGGATTAACAGAAAACATAAAAACCTACAATCCTATTACAATGGTTTTTCATGAATGGAAAAACATTTATGTCGATTTAAAAAAAACCTCTTCTTTGTCTCAAAAACTTAAATATGTTTTTGGGCCTCCAGGCTGGAGCCATGATGGCTCAAAACACACCAGCAGCGAATTACAAGCCGAACTTAAAAATAAAACTAATTCATAATGGCCAGCACCCCAGCCATTGAACGTTTAAAAGGCTTAAAACAATTATTAAAGATTGAACGCGAAGAAGATTACCGTTTATATAAAGAACAATTTTTACGTGTTAATCTTGATCAACGAAAAAAAAATGGCGTTACCTGGTATCCAATTAAAATAAACAGTGAAGAATTGGGTTCGGGCGATTTGATGCATTTAGAAATTGAACGCACTACTCAAATTGATAAACCTCACCAATTTAGTTCTGGAAAAAATGTGAGTTTGTTTAGCAACCGACAAGACGAAGTTTTAGAAATTACCGGAACTATAAAATCTGTTTCTAAAAATTCTTTAAAACTTATTATCCACTCCGACGAATTACCCGACTGGTGTTATGATGGTAAACTGGGAATAAACATTCAGTTTGACGACAACAGTTATAACGAAATGCAACAGGCGTTAGATGTTGTTATAAACGCTAACAACAATCGTATTGCCGAACTACGAGAGATGATAGAAGGAAATATTCCTTTAACTTTTGAGAAAATAAATAACGATGTTTTAATTCCACAATTAAATTTATCACAAAATAAGGCCGTTAGGCATGTTTTAAGTGTTAATGATATTGGTGTCATTCACGGCCCGCCAGGCACAGGAAAAACAACCAGTTTGGTACAAGCTATTCGTTTAACTTTACAAACCGAAAATCAAATTTTAGTTTGCGCGCCAACTAATTCGGCTGTTGATTTAATAACAGAAAAATTATTAGAACTTGGAATTGATGTACTTCGCATGGGTCATCCGGCAAGGATTTCAGATGAGTTACAAAAAAGTAGTGTGGACGGAAAAATATCTTCGTCGCCTTATTTTAAAGACATAAAAAATTTAAGAAGGAATGCAGAAGAGTATTTTAGGATGGCGGGAAAATACAAACGCGTGTTTGGAAAAGAAGATGCACAGCAACGCACAGCTTTTTATACTGAAGCTAAAAATTGTATAAAAGAAGCCCGCTTATTAGAAGATTTTATTGTGGATGAATTATTTAAAACCACACAAGTAATTTGTTGTACCCCTGTAACCAGCACTCACCGTGGCTTAGCAAAAAAACGATTTAACACTTTATTTTTTGACGAGGCCTCACAAGCTTTAGAACCAATGGTTTGGATACCATTATTAAAATGCAAAAGATTAATTTTAAGCGGCGATCATTTTCAATTACCACCCGTTGTAAAAAGTATAGAAGCAAAAAAAGGCGGCTTAGACCACACGCTTTTAGATAGATGTATAAAATTTAAAGACGCAGTTTCGTTACTTACCCGACAATACAGGATGAATACAGCCATTATGGGCTTTAGTAACAACTTTTTTTACAACAACGAATTAATTGCTGACGAATCTGTTTCTGCTCAAGTATTGGTAAATGACGAAAATTCTATGCTTAGTAAATCCATTGAGTTTATAGATACTGCGGGTTGTAACTTTGATGAAATACAAAACCCAGAAACGTTGAGTTATTTTAATCCAAAAGAAGGAGATGTTTTATTTAAACATATACAACAGCTTTTAATTGAATATGGTCAACAAGAATTGCTACCTGCAATAAGTATCGGAATTATTTCGCCGTACAAAGAACAACGCGAATGGTTAAAAGATAATATTGTTGAAATTGACTTTGATAAAACAAAATTAGAATCGTTAAGTGTAAAAACAATTGATGGATTTCAGGGTGAAGAAAGAGATGTAATTTATATCAGTTTAGTAAGAAGTAATGAAAAACAAGAAATTGGTTTTTTAAATGATTTACGCAGGATGAATGTTGCTATTACGCGAGCCAAGAAAAAATTAGTTGTAATTGGCGACAGTTCTACTATTGGCGCGAGTAAATTTTACAACTCGTTTTTAGAATATTGCGAAAAGCACGGAGCCTATAGAACAGCCTGGGAATGGGCGTAAAAATTGGTTAGCCTTATCTTTCTCGCAGATGAGCGCAGTGTTTTGGCGCAGCGTTTCGCAGATTTTTTTAAATAAATAATCTGTGGTATTTGTGAAATCTGCGGCTTATTTTCTCGCAGGAACTGTCAGATTTAATGGTTTACTAAAAAGCAATTGTCATCACTAGGACGAAGGATATAGTGATCTCAAACGCAGAACTATTTTCTCGCAGAGTTTGCTGAGTTGTTACGCAGATCGCGCAGTCTTTTTAATTACTAATCTCTGTGGTATCCGTGAAATCTGCGGCCTTTTTTTATTTCTTAATCAGGATTTTAATTCTCTTTCCCTTCGTGAAAAACTTTATTAAGACGTTTTAATAAAAACATCATTACACAGAACGCAAACATTAACAGAGCAAAATTCAACCAAAAATAATTTGCTTTGTCATCAAACTTATCCCAATTTTTAGATAACACGCCGCTTAATTTATTACCCATAGAAGTGGCTAACTGCCAGCCTCCCATCATTAATGCCGTTAATCGCAATGGTGCTAATTTTGAAACCATTGATAAGCCCATTGGACTTAAAAGTAATTCACCTATAGTAATTACGCCATAACTACCAATCAGCCACCAGGCACTTGCCTTATGCATGCCATTATTAGTATAATAAACAGCACCCACCATTACTAAAGTTGAAAGAGCGCTAATTAATAAACCATAAGCAATTTTTGTAGCAGTAGTAGGTTCTTTACCACGTTTGCGTCTAAAAGCAAAAAAAGCGATAATTATTGGTGTTAGCATTACCACAAAAAACGGATTAACCGATTGAAAAATTTCTGTATTCACTAAATTAACCGACTCACCCTTTGCCGGAATTTTAGCGGCATCTAAATTTTTAAAATATAGAGGATAATCGTTACATTTAGTTGGTTTACCATCTGCTCCTTTTATTTTTCTAAATTGTTCGTCCACCTGATTTACCTCTTTATTATCGGCAATTAATCTTTCTGAAAAACCAAAATTTTCGGTTACAGCAGTAATTTGAGGGGGAGCTTCTCTATCCGTGTAATATTCTGCGTAAGTTGTTAACGCTGTTCCGTTTTGTTTAAAAATAGCCCAAAATAAAATAACGATAATAAAAATAGTGAACATGGTACCTAACGGTTTACGCTCTTCAGCAGAAGCTTTTTTGAATATAGAAGCATAAAAATAAATTACCGGAATGCAGAACATAAAAAACGCATCCGTACTTTGGCTTCCCATTATTGTAAATAATTTATCCTGCTCGCCCCAAATGGCATTAGGTAATAACCAACCTACTACTGCAAATGCAACACCGGTTAATAATACTTTTACAAACTGCATTAAAAAGGGTTTATCTTCAGGTGTTGGCTCCTTACGCACATCTACATGCTTGTAATGTTTCATGCCGGCCCAAAAAGTAATTACACCAATAAACATTCCAACACCGGCAGTTATAAAAGCGCCATGCCAACCAATTTTATTACGCATAGTAGCTGCAACAAAATTACAAATCAAGGCACCAACGTTAATACCCATGTAAAAAATATTGTAACCGGTATCTTTATTTGCACGATAACGAGGGTCGTTATACAAATTACCTAACAAAGTGGCGATGTTTGGTTTAAAAAAACCATTGCCCACAACCATTACCGCAAGTGCAGTATAAAAGGCCCATTTTTCGGGAATTGCAAGCATACAATACCCAATGCCCATTAAAATTCCACCAAGTGTAATAGAAAAACGATAACCAAGTTTTAAATCGGCTAATAAGCCTCCCATAAAAGGCGTTAAATAAGCTAAAGCAATAAATGTTCCGTAAATATCCGATGCTGTAGAGTTTTCCCAACCCATACCTCCGGCAGCGCCATCGGTAGTCATATAAAGGAAAAAAATTCCAATCATTAAATAGTAACCAAAACGTTCCCAAAATTCGGTGAACACTAAAAAGAAAAGTCCTTTAGGATATTTTGATTCCATTTATTTTTTATTTAAAAATTTAGCAAAGAAAAATTACAAATTATTGTTGGCTTGAATTTGTTTTATTCATGTACTTTAAATTAAGAGCATACATCACAATAAATACAAGGTCTACAGCAATAGAAAATATCATTGAAAGGTAAGACTTATCAGCACCTTCAATATTCATATCTAATCCCATAAAATTAGTTGCTAACTCGGCAATAATATAAATTACAAAACCAATTTTATTTAAACGCCACATTAAAATTACACCTACTAGTGATGCAATATTTGTAAGGAGGTTATACAAACACAATTTTCCAACCTCATGAAAAAAATCAACCGGATTTACACTTTCTAACTGAGGCTGAGAGGCAATCACTTTATCCCAAACCCCTGAAATTGTTTCTTCGCTCATACCCATTGCCATTGCGCCAATAGAATAAATTAAAATAAATAAACCACAAGCAACAAAAGATAAAATACAAAGCACCTTTAAAAATTGTGGTCTTTCGGGTAAAGGAGCTAAATCGTTTGTAAATTGATCGTTATAATTATTTTCCATGATTTTAAAAGTTTAATATTATTGGTAAAAATGCTAATAAAAAAAATGAAATACTAATTAGTAAATCACTTTTGATAACAATTACACTTACTAATTTTCGAGTAATTAGAAAGTAAATTACAATACTGCCGCGCCATAAAAATTGAAAGAGAAAAAACAAGAATACATTCCACGATAGCGAATTATATAATTTACCCTCATTAAATTGTAAATGGGTGTAATAAGAAAATGCACGCGAAAAGCCGCAAGTTGGGCAATTATGGCCGGTGTATGATTTTACAACGCATTGGATAGGTTGATTATTGGGATAAAAAAAATAGGAGTAAGCAAAGCCTACTCCTATTAAAATAAAAAACACCAAACTTATTATAACATAGTTAGGCGCTTTTTGCATGTTTTTAGTGAGTTTGTGTAGTATCAGTAAGATCTTTTAACTGATCCATAGCTTTAGTTAAAGAATCCATAGCACCAGAATGTTCCATTGCCTCTTTAAAAACTTCTGCACCTTCTGTTACTGCTTTTGCAATAACAAAAATCCAAATACCACCAATAATAATTGCAAGTGCCGAGCAAATAATACCTGCAATTGCCATACCTTTTGGCGCATTTGCCTTTTTTGCTTGAGACATGCTGATAGCAGACAATACTAAACCAACTACTGCTATAACTATTGCCCACCAGCCAAAGCAAGGAACAAATGATACAATAATTGCAATAATACCTAATATCATACCTGCAATACCTAAATTTTTTCCGTTATTTCCCGCCGGAGTTGGTGTAGTGTTTTGTTCCATTTTTTTATTTTTTTAAAATTTTAAATTTATAATGAGTGAAAATAGGCTCTTTTTATTAATAACCGTATTAGGGTTTTGTAAAGTTTTTAACAACTATTTATTCTATTCTCAATATAAAAACAAAAAAGCCCCTCCTTTTAATAAGGAAGGGCTTTATTAAACAGTTTATACTATTATTTTAAATGCTTTAGGTTTAAACCATAAAGTACAATAAATAAGATTGGGAAAATAACTGCCATTACTCCAAATCCGCTGTAGATAATTCCCATGATCATTGAAACTACACTAGCTCCAACATATAAAAAATATCCCATTTTTTGAAGTTTCCACATTTTGATAACGCCAAAAAGTGAAATTAACATTGTTAAAAATCCAACAACAATATATGCCCAAGTCAATCCTGCACTAGGGCCTGTTGAAATAGCCTCAGTTATTGCTGCTCCGGCTGCGCCAGCCTCGCCAGACATTCCTTCCAATGCAGAAGCACCTGCTGTTACAGCACCCATTAAGGTAATAACTGCAATATACCCTATTGCCGCAAAACCTGCTGCAACAAAAGATAATATACATAATACCGTTAAAAATACCGGTCTTTTTGCGGCTTCTCCGCCACCGTTTGATTGTGTTGTTTCTTCCATTTTATATTTTTTTTAGTTAATAATAATTGAATTTAATTGAATTTTTAAAAATAGGTGTAATGTTTTCGCAAAAGTTTTTAACATTAGTCTATTTTTCATGTTTTAGTAAGCTAACCATGCCTCAAAATTTACTTTTTGTGAAGATTCGGTATTTTTTACCTTTAAAATAGGATTAAAAAAATAAGTGTTTCCTTTTTTATCTTTTTGTAATGAAATAACTTTTATTTGCTCGGCAGAATTTACCGTTAAAATAATTTCATCTTTATCATCAAAATAATTTAACCAATTATTAAAATTATTTTTAAGAATTATTCCATTCACAGCCAATATTTCATCTCCTGCAAATAAGCCGCTTTTCCAAGCTGGAGAATAAGGCGCCACTAAACTTACTTTACTGTTTGCGCCATTATCTATTACCTTAAAGCCATATTTATTTTCGCAAACAGCAGCACTAGCTTGTTTTATAAAATCAATTCCTAAAACAGCAAAACAACTGTTTAATTCTGTTTCAAAATCTTGTGGCGAGTAAACGTAATTTTTAAAGAATTCTGAAAAATCAACACCGCTTACTTCATTAACCAATTCAATTATTGAGTGTTCGGTATATCCAATTCCTTTTTTGCCAAAACGTTCAAAAAGCAATACACACACATCGCGAAGCGATTTTTTATTTTGCGTGGCTTGTAAAATTTTTACATCCAACATAAAAGCAATTAAACTCCCCTCGTCATAAATATTTGTTTTACGATAGGGTGCGCCTGGCACATAGCCATCTAACCAAGTTTCCCAACTGCTATCGGCTACACTTAAATTATAGCGACCATAATTATGAAAATGTTTTGTTAATCGCTCTTGCAAGGTTTCAAAATATTGTTCAATACTAAATACTTTACTGTTTAATAATAATTTATCGCCATAATACGTAGTAAAACCTTCGTATACATATCCGGTTTTTGCATAGTTCTCTTTTGTGTAATCGTAAGGCAGCATTTCTGCCGGCCGAATTGTTTTTATATTCCACGAATGAAATAATTCATGACAACTAACGCCCAACACATCCTCATAAGTACTTCCGCTATTTATTGCATAACCAGGACCAATGGCAATAACAGTGTTTTTAACATGCTCTACGCCATGATAAAATTTAAAAGGTAATACCTGAAAAATAAAATGATATTCGTTAGTTGTAAACTCTTTCCAAAACTCTATTTGCTTTTTTGTGAAGGCAGAAAAATCATTCTTCATTTTTTTAAAATCGGGTTTGCATTCACCAATAAACTGCAGATAAAATTTTATTCCGTTTACTTCATAAAAATCGCTTTGAATTTTTGCAGAGGCAACAAATGGAGAGTCAACTAATTCATCAAAATTATTTGCAACTAACGTATTTTTAGTTTGTGGTAACGAACAAACAATTTTATAATTTTCAGGTATCGTTAATTCAATCTGATGCGCTTCGTTTTTTCTTCCCACAACATACAAACAACAATGAATAGGATTAATGTAAATTTGATTAGTATCGGCAAAACAAGCCCCCGCGTTTAACTCGGCTGCATAATAACTATAGGTTACTTTTATTGCAGTTTGACCTTTAGCATCAATTTGCCATAAATCTTTATTTAATTTAGTATAATTTAAAACTTCGTTTTTATCATTAAAAACATCTACACGCTTAATATTTTTAGCAAAATTACCAAGTTCATAACGTCCGGGACGCCAGGCTGGAAGCTGCAATTGAAGAGTATCTTGATTAACTTCATCAATAAACATATCAATATAAACATAATGAGATGCCGGATTTTTTTGATACATTAAATATTTGATCATACACAGAGTTTATTTAAATTTTATTTATAAATGTATATATTTGAATTATTGTGAGACTACTTTTTATACTACTTTTTATAATTAACTTATTAAACATTAATGGTCAAAATTTTGACTCATTAAAGCTTGCTGCTTTGGATCTTAAGGCAGATACCGACAGGGTTAATCTATTTTATAAAGAAGGATTTGCAAACAGAAGTGTTGATGCACAATACAGTTACGATTGCGCTAAAGAAGCAGAAGTTTATGCTCAAAAAACAGGCATGCCTTTTTACACTGCAAAGGCAAATAATTTATTAGGAATTTTATTTTATCGCAAAGACGATTTAAACACAGCCTTATCTTACCACAAAATAGCTTTGGGGTTAAGAACCATTATTAACGATAAAAAAGGAATTGCCTTAAGCCAAACAAATCTTGGAAATATTTATTCAGAATTAACGCTTTACAAATTAGCAGAAGAAGCTTATTTAAAAGCACTTGAAATTAATAACGAATTAAACTTACCAATTCAAGTTGATAACTGTCTTTTAAATTTAGGTGTGCTAAGTACCGAACTTAAAATGATACATGTGGCTGAAAATTATTTTAATAGAGCTTTAGCAAATGCAAAAAACAGAAACGATTATGAAATGCAAGCTTCTTGCTTAAATAATTTAGCGGTAATAAATACTATTAAACAAGATTTTGATGCCGCTATTGCAAATAGCTACAACTCTATAAAAGTTAAAGAATTAATGGATAACGAAATGGAAATGGCCGATAGTTATTTAAACATTGCTGTTGCCTATATAAAAAAGAAAGATGCACCGGAGGCACTAAAGAATCTAAAGATTGCCGATAGCATTATTTTAAAATTTAATTACTTGGCTGCTAAAATTCAATCATTAAAAGCTTATTCGGAATATTACGAGCTAAATAAAAATTACGAAGCCTCTTTGTTAGCCTTAAAACAATTTACCAACTTAAATGACAGTTTAGTTAAAGCAAATAAAGAAATTAATCTTGAAGCAAATTTTATTGAAACTAAGATTATAAACAATTCCGCAAACAAAACAGAAACACACACAACACCAATTGCATTTTTTTCTCTTTTAATTATTATTGCCATTGGCATCATACTATTTATTTTTAAGTTTAAACGATGAGTAAAAAAGATAAGACAGGTGGACTTGTTTATTCTACCAACCCTAATTTTAATCCCGGCGGGGATGATGAAGAGAATGAGGAGGTAACATTAAAACCGAACCAACAACAGTTAAAAGTTTATTTAGATAGACTGGGAGGTGGTAAATTTGTGAGCCGTATTAATGGATTTACAGGTAAAACTGGCGATATAGAATTGCTTGGGAAATTACTCAAACAAAAATGTGGTGTTGGTGGTACTGTAAAAGAACGCGAGATTTTAATACAAGGCGATCATCGCGAAAAAATTATTCTGTTACTTTTAAAAGAAGGATATAAGGCAAAAAAAGCAGGGGGATAATAACTACTCTTTGAATAACTTCGAGAATACCCAAACCTCTGAACAAAAAATAAGCCACTAATTTCACTGATATTCACTAACCTGTTTAAAAATTAATTAGTGTTAATTCGTGTAATTAGTGGCTAAAATGTATTACTTTTTATTCTACGATCAACTTTTTAGTGGACGTACTGTTTCCGTTTTTAATGCAAACAAAATAAATTCCGCTTTTTACTGCAGTTAAATCTAACTCAATTTGATTTTTACCAAATTGTGTTTTGTAATTTTTTTGTTCTACAATTTGTCCTAAATAATTTAAAACCGAAATTTCAAGATTTGAAGTGCTAGTAACATCCAATTCAACAAAACAATTTTTACTTGTAGGATTTGGATATAAAGAAAACTGAACCGCTTCTTTTTGTTTCTCAGTAATTCCTGTAGGCGGTGTAAAAACAAAACTCAAATTTTCGGTAGAATAAAAATGTGTGTTTGAAGTACCTTGCACATAAGGGTTACTGTTAGTTACCGTTATTGGTAATTTAACCTGAACAGTGCCGGAAGTAGCCACCACCGTTACTGCTGCAGAACCAGATGTAGGTGAAGTAAAATGAAACATTGCTTTACCAACCACACTTGCATTTGGCGATACTAAAGGCTTTGTAACATTTATTTTATTAGTACTTAATTGCGAAGATAAAGCGCCATTGTTAGTCCACATTTTGGCTTTTACATTTGGTAAGGTATTCCATTTTTTTCCACCGGTAGTAGCGTTTGTATCCGACTCAGCATAAGTATAAATAATGTACTGTCCGTCTGGCGATCTGCTTAATTGAACGCGAGAGTCAGATGTAACTTTTCCTGCATCATCATCCCAAGGGTTTTCGGCAAAACCAGGTGTACCGGATACACTTCCCGGAGCCTCAGACATTAAAGAATCTACGGTTAAAAAAGACCATGCAGATGATCCATCACCAATAAAATCGTATAAATATGGGTGTTGATTTGGACCATGTGGCCATAAATATTGTTCGGCTGTGTATTCATTTGTATACGCTAACGAATCGTTATGCTCACTGGCAGTACTTGCAATAACCGCTGCAATGTGTAATTTATTATTTGCATCCACCGAACAATCTATCCCTTCATATGGATTAAAAAACGGAATGGCTAAGTTTGAATTTGTTGGCACAACATCTAATCTCTTTTTAATAAGTTGATATGCTGCATTATTAAAATCAATACCCGGTAATAATACCCAAGATAAACCACTATTTGTAGTTTTATAAACGATTGGCTGCCAGCCTTTATTTGAAAGGGTTTGTCCGGTTCTACTTCCTATAAAAACCATATAACCAACAGTTCCAGCTTCGTTCCAAGCCATAATGCCGTTAGTGTTCATTTGAAGAAGACCACTAGATTGAATAACAACCGGCGGAGCAAAAGAATCTGTTTTCCAAGTAAAAACACCTGCATTAAAACTTCCGGTTTGTATAACGCCTCCTTTACTATCAATTGGCGATGCATCAGGATCGGGTGTTAAGATTCCTAAGGATTTAATTTTTCCGTCATCAGAAGAATTAAAACCATATTGAGCAAAATCATTTGAATAAACATTAGGTCCAAATGGGCCTGCAGTACTAAAAAATTGTTGAGCATTTGGCACAACGCTAGCTGCATTATTATAAACTGTAGAGCTTGGCGCGCCAAGTTGCTTGCTTGCAAACCAGTTACCCGACCATGAACCGCCACCAATGGCTGGTCCAGAACCTACAACGTAGGCATTGGCAATGTTTGTATTTCCGGGGGCGCTATATACTGCGCCTTGAGGGTAACGCCCAGGATTTGTGGCATCGCTATAAATACATGTACTATCCCAATTTGCACCCCAATTGTTTGAAATCATGGCAACAATAACACCAGTATTATCTACCGGACTGCCAACATAACTAGCACTTTTACGTTGTATAAAAGAAACCGTATTTATATTATCATTATAATGTAGTGGTTTTGAATAACTAGAAAGAACCCCATAAATATTAACTGAGCTCGAAAAAGAATTAAAATTTAAAACACTTGCATTGCCTTTTTCTGAAGCAACCACGTTTGCGTTTTTTTGCGCTGCAGATTTTTTTTCCGATGCGTTTTCTTTCTCAATGATTATTCTGTTTTTTGCATCCAGTTTTTGTTTCATATTAACAACGCCTGTAATTTTCGCGTTGTTTTGAGCGGTAAAAGATAAAACGCCCAATGTTAAAATAGTAGTAGTTATTTTATTCATAGTGTATAATTTATATACTAAAGATAAGGCTTTTACCGAGAAAAAAACTTTTTTTTTAAATACTACAAATCGTAGCAAGAGGTTGCTACAAATACAACATACATTTGTGCATAAGTTAGGGTAAAAAGTGCGGGAGATGTGAGAAGATAGAAAATACAAACCCTAACTTTATTTAAAGCGTAATCAATAAAAAAGAAATATCATGGCAAAGAAAAACTCAGAAGAAGTAATGGAGGCAACAGAGAAAAAAACTGTTAACTCTGAAAAATTAAAAGCGCTTCAACTAACCCTAGACAAATTAGAAAAAACATATGGTAAGGGTACCATTATGAAATTGGGCGACACTAAAATAGATGCTGTTGAAGCTATCTCTACAGGTTCGTTAGGTTTAGATATTGCACTGGGTATTGGTGGTTTACCAAAAGGCCGCGTAGTAGAAATATACGGACCAGAATCATCTGGTAAAACAACCTTGGCAATCCATGCAATTGCAAGTGTTCAAAAATCGGGTGGCATTGCAGCCTTTATTGATGCAGAACATGCTTTTGATCGTTTTTATGCAGAAAAATTAGGAGTAGATACAGGGAGCCTTTTAATATCTCAACCGGATAATGGTGAGCAGGCATTAGAAATTGCAGATAATTTAATTCGTAGTGGCGCTGTTGATTTAGTTGTTGTGGATTCCGTTGCTGCCCTTACGCCAAAAGCCGAAATAGAAGGTGAAATGGGTGATAGCAGAATGGGTTTACAAGCACGTTTAATGAGTCAGGCATTACGTAAATTAACAGGTACAATAAACAAAACCGGATGCTGTTGTATTTTTATTAATCAGTTACGTGAAAAAATTGGTATTATGTTTGGTAATCCAGAAACAACTACCGGTGGTAACGCACTTAAATTTTATGCATCAGTTCGTTTAGATATTAGAAGAATTAGTCAGTTAAAAGATGGTGATGTAGTAACCGGAAACCGTGCGCGCGTGAAGGTTATTAAAAATAAATTGGCACCACCATTTCGTATGGCAGAATTTGATATCATTTTTGGAGAAGGCATTAGTAAGGTTGGAGAAATTATTGATATTGGTGTAGAAAAAAATATTATTAAAAAAGCAGGCTCGTGGTTTAGCTATGAAGACACAAAATTAGGACAAGGGCGTGATGCGGTAAAAGCATTATTTGCCGAAAATCCGGATCTTGCCGAAGAAATAGAAAATAAAATTAAAGCAGCTTTAGCTGCCGAAGCTGCACCTACAGAGTAGTTTTAGCCTTGATGTAAAATGAAAATTAAAATTTGAGACGTTTTAATTTTCATGCATCACATTTATTTAAATAAATAATTGGGCATTTGTAAAAGAGATATTGTTTAAATGAGGCTGCCTTTTCTTAATTGAATAGGTGGCTTTTTTTATTAACTCTTAGAGTAAAAAATACAATTACATAAAACTAAAAGGCATTTAATTACTTTTAAAAAAAGACGTTCGCACTCAATTATCGTCACTATAGCTGTGAGATCCCTGAAATTTAAAAGCGAGTATTAGCCAAAAGCAAGTATTAATATAAAAATTTAACCTAACCACTATACAATTTAATCAATATGAATATAAAATCGTTTATTCAAGACTTTATAGCTGTAAGCAACGCTTTTGACACAGAAAACTATTTAGAAAAATGGCATAAAAATGCAATTCTTGACGACCCTTCCGTGGGACAAGTATTTAAAGGGCACTCAGGAATTCAAAAGTATTTTGAAAGTTATTTCATTGGCTACAAAACAAAGACGAAGGTTGTAAAAATGGATATAATAAACGAAAACAATGTTCATCTAGAAGTGGACTTTACAGGCAACTTTCCAGGTGGACAAATAGGAGGTACACTAGACTTTACTTTTAAAAATGGCAAAATATCAAAAGCCAAAGCCGACTTAATTTAGTGTTTATAAAATGACAAGAACTGAATGGCAAAAATAAGTCCCATATACTGCTAACACAAAGGAATTACGGCAATGTAGGTTTTGGGTGCATCACAAAGCCAATTTAATACGTATCCGTTTCAACAAGCATAACATAAACTTACAAGACCTTTTTTCATTTGGCTTTGCTATCAAACATTTGTATATTTAATATACATTTCGGCGTGTAGACAATTTGACGGTTTCATAAACCCGCCGAACGCAAGCCCCGAAAACGTTAGCCGTAATACTAAGACGTGATTCAGAATCCTAAAACAACAATTTATTCATTAAATTTAACAGTTTTTTTCCAAATTATTAACTGTAAAATATTTGCCGTAATTTTTTTACGGATAAGTAGTTTTTACTACCTTTACAAAAAAAATTAAAGCAATGCTAAGAAAATTTAAAGTTTCAAACTTTAAAAGTTTTGAAAAAGACTTTGAGCTTGATTTAACAGAAGTTAATGGCTATGAATTTAATAAAGAATCTATTAAAAATGGATTAGTTAATAATGCTTTAGTGTACGGACACAATGGTGTCGGAAAGTCTAATCTTGCTCTAGCTATTTTTGACATTATTGAACATTTAACTGACAAACAACGTAATGAAGGAGTTTATAGAAATTATTTAAATGCATATTGCAACTCAGATTTTGCATCATTCTATTATGAGTTTTACATTAATAATAAAATAGTTTCTTATGAATACAAGAAGTCTGACTACAAAACAATTATTTATGAAAAACTTACAATAGACAGCCAGAATGTTATTTCTTTCGATAGAGAAAATGAAACATCTGCCTTAATAAAATTAAAAGGCACGGAAACTCTTAAAACAGAAATAGATAATAAAGAATTATCTATCTTGAAGTTTGTAAAAAATAATTCTGACTTAGAATCAAATGAAATCAATGACACTTTTTCTAAAATGTTTTCATTTGTAGAGAAAATGCTTTATTTCAGATCACTTTTAGATAGAACATATATTGGTTTAGATGTTGGAAGTAAACATATCTTAGAAGATATTGTAAAGAAGAAGAATGTTGAAGATTTTGAATCATTCTTAAATAATGCAGGAATTGAGTGTAATCTTTCTATTGTTGATGACATTGATAAGAAGACTATAGCTTTTGACTTTAATGGCAAAAAAATTCCTTTTCAAGATGTAGCTTCAACAGGAACAAGTGCTTTAGCTCTATTTTATTTTTGGTATCAAAATATAAAAAATTCTTCTGAAGTTTCATTTGTTTTTATAGACGAATTTGATGCATTTTATCATCATTCCCTTTCTGCATTGATTATAGAAAAACTAAAAGAAACTGGTGTTCAGTTCATATTAACGACACACAATACTGCTGTAATAACTAATGATTTATTAAGACCTGATTGTTATTTTTTAATGGGTAAAAAGAAAATTCAATCACTTTCAAATAGCACATCTAAAGAATTAAGGGAAGCTCATAATATTGAAAAAATGTATAAAGCTGGTTCATTCTATGTCGAATAATATTCTATTTGTATTTGAGGGAGCCAGTACAGAGGTTCAAATTATCGAAAATTTACAGAATCATTTCATTAACGAAAATGTAAGTGTTCATTGTGTTTACGGAGGAGAGATTTACCAAATATTTAAAAAAATACAAAAAGATGATGATTTAGATACATTCAATTTATTAAAAGAACGAAGCGATGAGAATGAAGATGTCTTAAAAAATTACAATCGAGATGATTTCGCTGAGATATATTTATTTTTTGACTACGATGGGCATTCTCGAATTGCTGATGATGAAAAACTAAAAGAACTTTTAGCTTTTTTCAATGAAGAGACTGACAAAGGAAAATTATATATTAGCTACCCTATGGTTGAATCTTTAAAACATATAATTAACGATGAACATTTCCAAACGTCTTGTATTGAGTGTAAAGAAAACATAAAGTATAAAAAAATTGTTTCAGATGAAGCACAAAAACACTTAATAGATTTCACAAGCTATAAAGCTGAAACCTGGAAAGGGTTAATTTCATTACACTTAAAAAAAATGAACTATCTGTGTGAAAATAAATTCACTTTACCTGAAAAATTATTCACACAACTTGAAATATTTTCAAATCAAGAAACTAAATACATTAACCCTCATAAAAAAGTTTCTATCCTTAGTGCTTTTCCTGTTTTTATACATGACTATTATGGTAATGAGAACACAATTCTTAAAATAAAATAGTACTACGGCTAACAAGGTATTGCCAAAAGCGGGGCTGAACGGCTTCGATTGGACATTTGTGCAAAATTCAACATTTGTTCTTCGATTAAGCTTTTGTGCTAAAATTCCCCGCTTTCGGCAATACCCGAAACGTTATGCTCAAAATTAATTAACAAAATAACCAGACAACTTAGAACTACAATAATGCGACAATTATTTATTCTGTTTCTAAATTTCTTGCTGTTTGTATCAGCTTATGGAAAAGAAATCGGAGACAGCATTTTAAAAAAACGGACAAGAGAATTAAATATTAACTCATCGTTAATAATTCCAGTCTATTATAATCTCAGATTTACGGATAGCTACAACTTTTATTATGTGAAACCGGACTTTAAATTATCTGGCTCATTTGGTCTTCAATACAAAAGCAAACAAGATATTCTGTTTGATTACCAATTTCAGCATTACCAATTTTGTTACACCAGTCCCTTTTATGGCATCAATAATGGACACAAATACGGAAATCAAACTTACTATTACTATGACATTGTAAATTACGGACAATTCCGCAATTCACTAGGGATAGGTAAACTCATAAAAATAAACAATAAAAATACCATTGGAATTGTAATGGGTCTTGCATTATTTACACCTGACCGCAAAAATATTTATTCTTCAACTTATACTGATTCTGGAACTCTAATCACTACCAAAAATACCAAAAATTTTGGCGGAAATCGATCCTCCTATTGTAACATAAGTTATTCGTATTCCCTAAATAAAAGAATAGCCTTAATTGGAGATATAAATCAATCTCTTGGTCTATATAGTGGTTCTGGAAGTGAAAGTTGGCCGATATTTAGAAACATCTGGTTACATAACCAATATTTTCTTTCAATAAATATTGGTGCAAAGTATATTCTTATAAATAAATTAACCAAATAATAAATTATCACAACATACCGTTTGACAAAATAATCGTAAAAATTTATAACTATAAAAACATTCAACGCATAACAGCACCTAATAGACATTGGGAGGAATCGGTCATCACTCGGCGCGACATTAAGGTGCGCTGAAGCGCATTTTTATTTTGCGCCTCGCTAATAAACATTTATCTTTAAATAAACGTTTCGGCAGACAGTGTTTCATTAGCCGCACAAGTTCTAGCTGCAAACCGTTACCACGCATAGGGGCGGACAAAATCTCGGTAGACGTGAATCAGCAGACGCGTTTAACTTTTATTGCATTTGTATAAAATATAAATTGTTTAAATTAGCTCTATGAAACAAATCGCGCTTTTGATATTTTTTTTCTTTACAATCTTACTACTTTCTTGCAAAAAGGACACAAAGACAGTGACAAATTCACCTGTCCCCTGCCCAAATATAGACCCCAATAGTTTTATGGGTAGTTTTAGATGCTTCAAGTACTTAAGTTATCAAAATGGACAAGTTATTTCATCTCAAACTCCGCTTGTCGAATTTTATAGACATCCATACACATCATGGAGCTTAAATGAAATAGCGAATTTAAATGTTTCGGTTAATAGTCGTTCATTAACGAATAATCCAGTCGCAGGACATTACGGTATACCTTCTGGTACGGTAGATTTAAGTGTTGACAATTGGTCAATCAGTGGAGACAGCATACCTTCTTTTACACACACAAATACAAAGCCTTTTCCTAACTGTACCAACTTCTTCACTTCCCCTGACAGTATTAGCAAGACAATTGGTTGTACTTTCACAATTGCAAATGTGACAGATATGGACAAAGGTTCAATTTTTATTACTGATTCGGTACAAGGAAAATACCCTCACACATATAGTCTTTCATTAACTCCTGGAACAAATGTGATTACAATATCAGCCGCTCAAATTTCTAATTGGACAATTGGAACAACCGGATACGTACTCATTAATATGTATAATACTTCGATGGTGAATGCCTGCGACAGAAATTATTGGTTTATGAAAAATGTAAGTTCCGACAAAGGACTCAAAATTATTCCCTAGTTTAATTCTGTTTTTTAATTATTTACATTTTTACTGACTGACGTATAACCATTTTTTAAACTGGGTGCGCCCCCACGACGTGGTAACAGCAAGCAATTGCATCAGCGGGCGGACGGGCGCATCGCAAAGCCAATTTATTGTCTGGCCGACGCCAGAACATTTTTTCATTTGGCTTTGCTATCAAACATTTGTATATTTAATAACCGTTTTGGTGCGTAAACAAAGAGGGCTTCATAAACCTCACATCGGCAAGCCCCAAAACGTTATCAAGCATTGATAATAGAATGAACCAGGACAAATTAGTTGATATGAACAAAGCAAAACAACTGAAAAGTAAAATTTCCAACGGTATTCTGCATGAGGTACCAACTGATATAGAAAAAGCTTTAACCTCCAATGCAGACCTGCTTGAGAAATGGGAAAACCTAACGCCTATTCAACGCAATGAATGGATTTGTTGGGTAACCATTGTAAAAAAACAAGAAACACGAAACGAGCATATAACCAGAATGAAAGAGGAGCTTAAAGAAGGAAAACGTCAGCCATGCTGCTGGCCTGGTTGTCCACACCGCAGGCCATCAGCCCAAAAGTGGTTTAAAAAACTTGATGTATGAAAACAACAGCTAAACACGATGAACGATTTGCGAAAATGACATTCACTTCGGTTTATCCGCTTTACCTCGCAAAAATCGAAAAAAAAGGACGAACCAAAGAAGAATTGCATCAAGTGATAAGTTGGCTAACAGGCTATAATGACAAAAAAATTCAACAGCACATTGATAAAAAAATAACATTTGAAAATTTTTTTGAAAATGCTACAATCAACCCAAATGCAAACCTTATAACCGGTTTAATTTGTGGTTACAGAATTGAAGAAATTAGCAACCCGTTGACCAAACAAGTTCGTTACTTAGATAAGCTTGTGGACGAATTGGCAAAAGGAAAAGCAATGGAGAAAATCTTAAAACAATAATCTAAAATCAATAAAAAAATGGCAAAACAAATCTTTATCAATTTAGCAGTAACAGACCTGCAAAAATCTATGGCCTTTTATACCGCATTAGGCTTTACAAACAATCCTCAATTTTCGGACGATGCCGGAAAGTGTATGGTTTGGAGTGAAAACATTTTTGTGATGCTTTTAACACACGAAAAGTTTAATCTTTTTGCAACCAAACCTATTGCCGATACCAAAACAAATTTAGCAGGATTATTTTCATTATCGCTTGATAGCTTTGATGAAGTAAATACCATTATGGCAAATGGTTTAAAAGCAGGGGGAATCGAACCTTCTGAAATGAAAGATTATGGATTTATGCAACAGCGAACTATAGAAGATTTTGATGGCCATACTTGGGAAATTTTCTATATGGACATTTCAAAATTTCCTCAAGAACAACCAAAAAATTAAACCAAAAAAATTATGGCACAAATTAATCCGCACATAAACTTTAACGGAAATGCCGAAGAGGCATTCAACTTTTACAAATCGGTATTTGGTGGTGAATTCATAAAAATTATGCGTTTTAAAGACCTGGCAAGCCCTGAATTTCAGGTAGCAGAAAATGAAGCGAATAAAATAATGCACATTGCCTTACCGATTGGTAAAAACATTTTAATGGCAAATGATGTTCCCGAAATAATGGGGCGAACAAACGAAAATGAAAACAGAAGCAAAATTGTAATAACCGCCGAAAGCAAAGAAGAAGCAGACAAATTATTTTACGGGCTTTCAACAGGAGGACAAGTTGAAATGCCAATTGCCGTAAGTCCATGGGGGTCTTATTTTGGCATGTTTAGAGATAAATATGGCATTGAATGGATGGTAGATTTTGACCAAAATTATAATGAACAAATAAAAAAATAAAGAAGTATGAATACTAATAAAATAGTTACTTGCCTTTGGTTTTATTCCGAAGAAGCTAGTATGGCAAACGTAACTGAATATTATAAAACTATTTTTGGAGAAAATTTTCAAGCCGGAAAAATTATACCATTAGGAATAACACCGAGCGGAAAAACAGAAATGTGTGAAGTAATTATTTTTGAAAAAAAATATAATTTAATGATTACTGCAAATGAACACCATCCGTTTAATGACGCAATAGCGTTTGCAATTAATTGTGAAGACCAAAATGAAATTGATAAGTATTGGAATTATTTTATTCATGATGGTAAAGAAGTGCAATGCGGTTGGTGTATTGATAAATTTGGCCTTAGGTGGCAAGTATTACCAAAAAATATGGGTGCATTAATGAGTAAGCCAAATTCTTTTGAAGTAATGATGAAGCAGAAAAAAATAATTATAGAAGAGTATTTATAATAAAAACCAAATTGTTACAAGCGTTTATGGCCATTAAGGGGCAAATTAACAATTATATTAAAAGCCAAACTGAATTAAAGCAAAATGAGATGCGAGAATTGCACCACCTCATTATGCAGGTAATGCCTGAATGCAAATTATGGTTTTTTGATGGCAAAGACGATAAAGGCAAAATTGTTTCTAATCCAAATATTGGCTATGGCTTACTCAACAAAAAAAATGCAGATGGAAAAACACGAGAATTTTATCAAATTGGGCTACGTGCAAATACAACAGGAATTTCAATTTATATTATAGGCCTTACAGATAAAACGTATTTGCCCAACACCTATGGAAAAACAATAGGCAAAGCAAGTGTAACAGGTTATTGCATTAAGTTTAAAACATTAAAAGATATAAATATTAACACGCTTTTATTGGCAATAAAAGATGGCGTAGAACAAACAAAATAATAACAAAATACTTGTATATCAAACATCCTTCTGTTTTCAAAAACTACAAGTCTATAACCAATTATTTAACACACTCGCAACGAAAGAAACAAAGAATAATTGGATTTGACATTGCGAGAGCATATGCTATTTTTATTATTTGTGCAGGTATAGGAGTTTCTTTAATGACTTAACAATTTTATTCATAAATTTTGTCCGTTAATTGCTAATGATTATTTTCATAGAAGAAAATAAAGTAGGATATTAAACACTAAAAATGATTGCAAATAAACCAAATACTGTAGATGAATATATTGCAAGTTTTCCAAAGCAAATTCAAGTGCTGTTAAACCAATTACGCGAAGTAATTAAAAAAACTGCCCCAAAGGCAGATGAAGTAATTAGTTATAGCATGCCCGCGTATAAACAAAATGGCATTTTAGTATATTTTGCGGCTAATAAAAATCATATCGGTTTTTATCCAACCGCATCACCAATAAAAATTTTTAAAGAGGATTTAAGCAATTTTAAAACTTCTAAAGGCGCTATTCAGTTTCCGTTTGATAAACCTCTACCAATTACTTTAATAAAAAAAATTGTAAAATTTAAGATAAAACAAAATCTAGAAAAATAGTATGAGCGAAAAAGAAAAAATAGAAATTACTGTTAGTGTAACAGTAAATGCACCAATAGAAAAAGTTTGGGAACGCTGGACACTCCCTGAACACATCACAAAATGGGATTTTGCAAGTAGTGACTGGCATGCGCCAAAAGCAGAAAATGATTTGCGCATAGGCGGAAAATTTTTAACGCGCATGGAAGCAAAAGATGCAAGTTTTGGATTTGACTTTTGGGGGACATACGACGACTTAAAAACAAACGAATTAATTGTTTATACAATGGGAGATGGTAGAAAAGCAAAAATTACATTTATAAACGAAGGCTCTAAAACAAAAGTTATAGAAATCTTTGAAGCAGAAAGCGAAAATTCTATTGAACTGCAGCAAGGTGGATGGCAAGCAATACTAAATAATTTTAAAAAATATACTGAAGAGAATTTATAACCCTTCAAAAATAGCTTACACTTTATTTCGTTAAAAAAACAAAAACAAAAAAGCCATTCTCTGTTAGAGAATGGCTTTTTTTAAATCGCTTAGTTATTTATTCAATTTTGATACAACCATCTTTTATAGTAATTTTTGCACCATTTTTTACTTTTACCCAACCACAAGCAGTTTTAATTTCTACCTCAGAGGCACTAGTTTGAATAGATGTAGCACCAGTAGTTGAAGCAGAAAATTCAACTTTTTGAGTTGAGCCATTGGACTTAACCTCCATGGTGTACTTTTGTGAATCCTTATTATAATAATCAATTGTAAATGCACTTGCAATAGTTGTAACTAACAAAAATGCAGCCGATAGTAATGTTTTAATTTTCATATGTTTGAGTAATAGTTTATCAAATTTAAACAATTTTTTATACCAAATGATACACAACAAAGTAAATTGTTTTTGTTTTAATCATGCATTAGAAATTAAATCAATAAATTATAAACTAAATCAATAATTAGAACTATCCAATTACTTTTTTATTAATTCTATATCCTTTGCCTTTTTGCGATTGAATAATTCGTTTGCCAAAAAACTGACGAATATTATAAATATGAACATCTATGGTTCGCTTATTAGCTACACTCTCATCTTGCCAAATTAATCCGGCAATTTCTGTTTTACTAAAAAACTTATCGGGGGTATTATATAACAACTCAAACACCTTAAATTCTTTACGCGGAAGTTGAATTGGAACTCCTTTATTAAAAATTAAAAATTGTTCATCATCCAATACAACTTCTTTACCTCCTCCAGCTTTTATTTTTACCCTACGGCGTAATAAATTTTTTAAAAACAAAATCATTACACCTGGTTTTAAGTGAAAATTTATAAAAGAATCGGCACCTGAATTAAATGCAATTTCTTGTGCAAAATCGTCTTGCTTATCAGAATAAATAACAATAAATGGTTTTGAGTTCAAATTGCGTAATTTAATTTCCTTTGTAATTAAAATAGCATCGTTAGGAAAGAGGTCTAAATTCAAAAAAATAATATCGCTGGTCTCATGTTCAATAAAATCAAAGAACTCTTTTTCCTGATTAAAAATAAAAACGTTGGAATACGTGTTTTGAATCAGGTCGATAGTTTTAAACATCTTACTGATAGAATTATCAAAAAAAATTATTGAATATAACTTGTTACCCATAACCTGAATTGTAAAGTTTGGTTATTAAGTTTAACTCAGAGCCAAGTGAAGGTTAATTTAATATTAAATAAATTCTATGCCGAGTAAACAAACATCGTCGGTTTGTTCATGAATGCCTTTCCAGCCTCTAAAATGATTCTCAATACCAGAATGCTGTTCGCTCATAGATAAGGAGGTAACAGAAGTTAAATAGCTTTTAAACGCTCTACTACCTAACTTTTTGTTTAATGGTCCACCAAACTGATCTTGATACCCATCGCTATACAAATAAACTTTTATTGAGCTTTCAAATTTACAATACTGTGTGGTAAATTTTCTGTCTGTTTCAATTTGCCAGCCTCCAATCGGAAAACTATCTCCAGAAAGATTTATAGGCTCAAAATCATTACCAGTAATTAAAACATTTGTATTAGCACCTGCGAATTGAAAATCGCGAGTTTCTGGATTAAACGCAATCAATGACAATTCAACCCAGTCATTATTTAAATCCGCATCTTCTTCATGCCGTTTAAAGGTTTCTATCCATTTTTTGTCTATTTCACTTAAAATATCTCCTAATTCTGAATAGTGTTTTGAATACACTAAGTAATTTAAAAAACCAATGGCTAAGGTAGAAAGCATTGCCCCACCAACCCCGTGTCCGGTGCAATCGCCCACAGCATAATAACTCCAGCCATCTTTTTTTCCTAACCAAAAAAAATCGCCGCCTATTATTTGTAGTGGGTTGTAAAACACAAAATAATCATTCTGGTTTTTTTTAAAATGTCTTTCCTGAGGCATCATGCCTTGTTGTACAAAAGAGGCGTAATAAAGACCGTCAAGCAAATCTTTATTCTTTTTTTTAAGAAGTTGATAGGCTTTTGAAACTTCGTGAGTAGGATTCTCCTTTACAAATAAATCTGCTGTCATATAATTAAAGGGCAAAGTAACAAAGTAGAGATAATCGTATAGCAAAGCTATAATTAACCAAAAGTTAAGTTAGCTGATTTTACTAATATTATAGACGAAATTATTTTGTAGTTGCGCTAAATATTTTATGCGCAGAAATGTTTAAAATACCCGAAATTTTTTGAGTTTCGTGAAATAGAGTTTTGGAATTACTCGGGCGTTTATGTTTTAAAATTTTAAAAAAGGCATCCATCTTAGCAACCCAAACTTTAACTATTTTAAGATTTTTTTTACTGATAACGCTTTTTAATTTTTGATTTTTATCAATTTCATTACTGAGTTCGCTAACAATGTTTTTAATCTTCTTTTCAGTATCGCTTCCAGGAAGATCTGCCTTAGTGCAAATAAGTTTAAGCAAATCTATATTTAAATGATAGTTTTCTAATAAAGCTTCTAAAATAAATCCATTATTAAAATTAGATTCAATTTTTTTTAATGCCGATGTTGTTTTTCGTTGAGTCATAGTTAAAATAAAAACGCCTGCTAAAGATAGCAGGCGTTTTTTATCAATTGATTATTTTACTATTTACTAACCACTAATTTAACGGTTTCTTTACCGTTAACGGTGTTTAGTGTTACAAAGTAAATTCCGTTTTGTAATTCACTTGTGTTTAAAGCAATTTTATTTTCGCCACCACTAATATTTTGGTTTTGTACCGAAACAATTTTACCGGTAATATCAGAAATAACAACTGTTAACGCTAAAGCATTTTGAGTTTGAACCATTAAAGTTGTTTCGTTTGCAGTTGGATTTGGGTATAAAGTAACTAAACCAATTTTTGTTTGTACTTCTTTTATTGAAGTAGTACAAGAAATTGTAGAAGCTTGGGTTGCAGCTGCAATAGCAACATTAGTAAAACTTGCACCAGTTAATGCAATTGAATTAGAAGCTGGACGGTAATCTGGTGTTAAATAATTGTATGGAGTGGTTAAAATATTTGCGCTTGATAATAATGTATCATTACCTTGTGTATTGTTAACTAACCAACCACTTGAGTTATTAGCAGTAGGTGTTAAAATTGCAAAAGTACCCGTCTCCATAGCTTTTTGACCGTAACCAGCAACTATGTTATTTTGAAAAATTAAAGTGCCTGCATTTGCATTTCCTTCGCAAAGAGCACCATCAATATAAACACCACGGGTTTTGTGATCCATTAAAATAGAGTTAACAATTTTTAAGTTTGAGTTACGACGGATACGAGCACCGCGACGAAAACCAGGGTGACAAGTTGCTGTTAAAACACCTCTTAATGGCCCAATATCAGTAACGTTTGAAAAAATAGCTGAAGTTAAAGGTGCCGTAGTTGTTCCATTTGGATCATTATCCGATTCAAACGCTTCTGAAGTTGATGCGCCAGATGGTGCAGCATATGTAGGGTCAGCTAAGTTCGGGTCACGCACTCCTAAACAAAATTGTACAGTTCCACTAAAACCATTGTCTGTATCAAAATCATCATCAACACCGCGGTAAGCAACTAAGTGAGCGCAATTTACTGTACCACCAAACCACTCAAAAGAATCGTCGTTTGTAAATGAACACTGAACGTAATCGATAGTAGTACCTCTGCCAACTGCACCAAAAGTTAAACCGTTAATTTCTTTGTTTGCAGCATATACATATCCACCAAATTCGATACGAACGTATTGTAATGAACCTGAATTATCATTATCATTTGGAGAAACACCGCCACCATACTGTGTTAAAGCACTGGCTGTAATTCCTTCAATGTTATTAATGCCACCTGGATTGTTATTGTTTGCTAATCCCATTAAAATTACTCCTCCCCAATCACCTGGATTTCTAGATCCTGGCGCAGCATCAGATGTAAAAACAATTGGAGCAGTTGCTGTTCCAATGGCATTTAATTTAGAACCTGTTGTGATAAATAACCCTGACCCTGCAACGGCAGATGAACCTCTGATAATTACACCCGGTTGTATAGTTAAAATTGAATTATTTGTTACATAAATTGGTCCTTGTAATAATACTGTTTGCCCAGTTGACCATGTTGTATTTGCAGATATGTTAGCGCTAACTGAAACAGTTGGAGCCGGATAAACTTTATTTTGAGGATCCCATTCTGTCCAATTATCAGTCCACATTGGAGTTGGAGCAGGAGCAAACGCACCACGGTAACATGTTTTTTGTAAAAAGGGTGATTGAGCAATAGCAGCAGTCATTGTAACAGCAGCCATTAGTGTGAATAAATTTTTTTTCATGTTTTGTTTTTTAAATTTTGTTTGACAAATTTCGGAGGACAAGGTGTTTAAATCATTAAACAAAAATTAAATAACAGTCAACTGTTTGTTACCTAAACGTTAATTTACTTTAGTATTAAATTAAAGCAAAACATGATTAAAATTTATACGTTATCTGTATTGCATATGTAGATCCGTTTTGCACAGTCCTAATAATATCATCTTTACTTTTATTTAAACGCGTGTCTTTATCATTAAAATCTTTTTTGTTGTACAAATATTGTAATTGTGTTTTAGCTAAAATATCACGAGCTGTTACTCTTATTTCAAGTTTGTTTTTAAAAAAACTTTTAGAGGCTTGCAAGTCTAAAACCGTTCGTCCATTTTCCCAAATATCTAATTGCGTTCCATAATTACCAACCACACTAATTCTTTGGCCCACTCTATTTACGATTGCACTTAGGCTAAATCCGTTTTCATTATCCACATAAGACAAACCAGCATTAAAAAGATAAGGTGACTGGCCTTGCAACGACCTTGTATTTGGAGCGTCTGCAGGTTTTGAAACCTGCTTAGAAACATCAACAATGGATTTGATATAAGCAAAATTGGTAAACAATGTAAGGTTGTTTAAAATTTTTCCAAATGTGCTTGAATCATTTTTATAAAAAGTGCCAATAATAATTCTGTACTCTAATTCAAAACCATAACATTTTGCTTTTGGTAAATTAGCATAAGAAATTTCATTTGCATTTGTTCTAGCAATTTGCTCAATTGGATTTATAAAATCTTTATAAAATAAAGTTGAAGAAAACAGCTGTCCTTTTCCGGGATACAACTCGTAACGCAAATCATAATTTGTAACTTTTGCTCGCTTGAGTGTATCGTTTCCATTTGTAAAAAACAAAGTAGTAAAATCATAAAAACCAAAAGGTGCTATTTCTCTAAATTCAGGTCTATTTAATGTTTGAGAATAACTTAATCGAATATTTTGTTTTTCGTTTAATGAGAAAATAAGATTTGCAGAAGGTAATACATCCAAAACAGTTGTATCTTTTGTAATTACTTTTTTATTTAATACATATAATACATCTGGATAAATTAGTTTTTGATTATATGCCTCTACCCTAGCGCCAATAACAGCCCTAAACCACTGTTTGTATTTAACATCGGCCATTAAATAACCCGCATTTAATGTTGAAGAAGCTGTATAGGAATCTGTAGGTCTAGTACCTTCTGTAAGTTTAAAACCTCCTTTACCCGGAGCAATTAAACCCATGTTTTGATTTGTAAAAATTTGATTTTGTGGTAAGAACAATAAACTATCCGTAAATGCAATAGGGAAACCGCTTCCGTAAGAGGTGTAGCCAAACTGGCGAGCATTAAACTCGCGCGAACGTTGTTGCGTTTGTCCGCCGGTTTTAAAATCTACAGTTACATTATCACTAAATTTAAATGCCCGTGAAATATCTAATTTAAAACTTTTAATGTTTTCTTTTAAACTCGACCAAAACATAAACCCACCATAATCATTACCAACACTACTCGGCGAAATTATTGCTTGATAAATTGTGTCATTTGGATTAGGTTCATTAGGATCGGAAATATATTTAAGGCGGCCATAACTATTTCTTCTCAAATTTGGCACGTCGCGTTTTACATTACTATATGAGCCAACCCAATTAACTTTTATTTTTGCTTTAGGAATAAAATGATCGCCAATGAGTTGTGTAGATGCGATTTTATTTGATGTAAACCAATAAGCATTTGTTTTAGACATGGTTGGATTGGGATCCGTTAAATTTCCATCCCCAATCCTTATAATAGTTCTGTCGTCAGAATTTATACTATATAAATTTTTTGAACTGATAGAATTGTTTGAATTAATTTTACATGTAAGATTTAATAATCCACCGGCTAATATTTGAGTAGAATAAATATTATCTGTAAAAACCGCATCTAACTGCGACTTACGATTTATATCGTTATTGTCGGAAAATGAAAATCGTGTTGCTTTGAAAAAATTATTTGTTTTATTATAACTTGCAGAGGCTATAATTCCAATAAAATCTCTTTCTTTTAATTTAATATTATAGCCCGTTGATATTTGATAAGAAGAGTTTGGTGAAAATTTTTTATTATACGTTCCCCAATCACTTTCAGGCAATGATTTTGCCATTGCGGCTTGATCGTTTTTTATATAAGGAAAATCTTCGATAGCTGGAATTTGACTAGGCATACTTCTTGTTCCATCGTCAATTCCTAACCAATCTTTTTTTCCACCTTTATAATATACTTGATCTTTGCCAGTGGTTATAGTATTATACCCCCCATTTACTGATATAGAAAAAAAGTTTTTTTCCGGAATACTTTTTGTACTAATGTCAATAATTCCACCGGCAAATTCCCCTGGCATGTCGGGCCTTGCAGTTTTTGTAATCACTAAATTATCTAGCATATTGCTTGGAAAAATATCAAATGCAAATGCCTTTCTATCGCTTTCTGAACTTGGTAAAGGCGCTCCGTTCAAATATGCAGCGTTGTATCGCTCATTTAATCCACGCACAATGGCAAATTTATTATCTTGAATACTAGCGCCACTAACGCGCTTTAACACATCACTGGTATTTTTATCAGGTGTTCGTTTAATAGTTTCGGCACTTATACCATCGCTCACACTGGCATTATTTTTTTGCTGCAATACTAAAGCTGTATTATTTTCTTTATTTAGAGTTACAACTACCTCAACTTCTGAAAGATCTTGCGAAGACGATGGCTCCAATAAAATATTTATATCTGTAACCTCATTGGCGATTACTTTTACCTCTGCAATTTTTTTTGTGGTATATGAAATATAGCTTACAGCTAATGTAACTTTACCTGCGGGTACATTATTTAATGAAAATTTTCCGTCAAAATCGGCACTTGCCACTTTGGCTGTTCCATCAATTAAAATAGTGGCTCCGGGTAGTGTTTCACCGGTTTTAGAATCCATTACCGTACCCGAAATTCTTCCGGTTTGAGTATATCCAAAATGAGTTACAAATAATATCAATAAAGAATAAAATAATTTTTGCATAATGTGTTTAATTTCCGATACAAAAAAAACACATTATAATTACGGCTACTTAAAGTTGATGTTACCAAAAGTTTAATTTAATTGTTGTTTTTGCTGTATTATTTAATAATTAGTTAACTTTGAGGTATTAGCATTATACCTAATTTTGTGCCAGATACAATAAAACACTATGGATAATTCGAAATTTAAAATACTTTTAGTTGATGACGAGCCGGATATTGTTGAGTTTTTAGGGTATAATTTAAAAAAAGAAGGATAT
>Ga0208755_100156_pt1 | contig 33232 bp, 28 predicted proteins | sample LakWasMet57_HOW8_2_FD_183891 | JGI IMG/M metagenome (GOLD analysis project Ga0208755, IMG submission 183891) | Freshwater sediment methanotrophic microbial communities from Lake Washington under simulated oxygen tension - Sediment Metagenome... | ecosystem: Environmental > Aquatic > Freshwater >... | reverse complement strand
CGGCACAGCTCGTCTGCTTCGGAGTGCTCTGACTCCCACCCCACTCCCATCCTCGCCCCCAGGGGCGAGGGGTGCGCTCTGGGCCGCGCGGCCCAGGCGCAGCGAAATTGCAGAACCACTCGCTGCTGATTGAGCCACCGTCGGCGCTCGACGGTTTGGCTTCTGGCAGAGCGAAACGCTCAAGCACTGCCGTTCAAGACTTGCAGGTCGCCAGCAGTGACTGAGCGGTTCGCTCTGGCGCATTCCAAACCGTCGAGCGGCCCGGCGGTGGATGAACCCTCGCCGGTTGGTACTGCAATTTCACTGGGACGACGCCTCATCCGACTCGGAGTCCCGCCTGGCCGCGCGGCCCAGAGCGCACCCCTCGCCCCTGGGGGCGAGGATGGGAGTGGGGGGGGAGCTGAGGCAACCAAGCTCATGGAAGCAGTGCCGATCGCAGGAGACGCAGGCGCCGCGTCGAAGGCGCACCCCGCCCGCCCGACCAGCACCACCCCTCAATACACCACGAGCTTCCCCGCCCTGAAGAAGCACGCCCGCGTATCCCCATTCGCGTCGACGGCGGCGTCGATCCGCCCCGGGTCCGTCGCCCCGAGATCCACCCGATTCCAGAAGCCCGGCGTCGCCTGCGGCCACACACTCTCGAGCGTCGACCCGTGGTTGATCACCAACCGCGGCTCGCCCGACGCCGTCGCCGCCACCGCGTGCTGCGAGGTCGATGACGTCTCGACGTACGACACCGCCGCAGTGCTCGCCGACAGCGGCGAACTCAACCCGAAGTCGTACAGCCCGGTGCCGCCCAGCACGAACAACCTCGACGCCCCCGCCCACGCGAACGAGCTCGCCTGGCTCAACCCCGGCAACGGCGACCCGAGCGACTTCACCTCGTTCACCGTGCCATTCCACGACACGAGGTACGGCACGAACGAGCCGCCCGACGTCGACGAATACGCCTCCATCACGAGGTACAGCACGCCCGCCGCGTCGGTCGTCACGTCACCCCGCAACCGGCTCGCGTACAGCGTGCCCACCGGCGTCATCGGCAACTGCGTCTGCGTCCACGCGCCCGCCGCGCTGCGCGACGCGACCACCACCTTCTCCCACGACGACGAGTACGTCTCGTAGGCGACCCACACCTTCCCGCTCGCGTCGAGCGCCAGGCTCGGCGGCCGGCTCGACGGGTTATACGCAGGCAACGCCACCGAGTCGGCCCGCTCCTTCACCCAGCTCGCCCCGCTCTTCTTCGCGAACCACACCTGCTCGTCCTTCACGTACGCCACGTGCGGCACCCCCGCCCCATCGAGCGCCAACTGCACCGCCGGGCCCACCGCCCCACCGACGTTGAACCCCAACGAGTCGATGACCTCGCGCGTGAGCACCCCGCTCGCCCACGTCGCGTACCAGAGCGTCGGGTGCCGCGCCGTGTACCAGGCCACGTGCAGCGTCGTGCCGCGCGCCACCAGGCCACAGGCCGACGACGCCAGCTCATCAGCGGCCGTCGGGTCCACCACCACCGGCACCCGCACGAAGGGCGAGATGACCACCGAGAGCGTGGTGCTCCCCGTCGCGCCGCGATCGTCCGTCACCGTCAACGTCACCGTGTACGTGCCCGGCGCCGCGAAGACGTGCGTCACCGTGTTCATCGACGTCACCGCCGGCGAGCCGTCGGAGAACTCGAAGCGCCACCCGGCGATCGTCCCGTCGGGGTCGCTCGAGGTGCTCCCGTCGAAGATCAACCCCTGCGTCGCCTGCCCCGTCGCCGGCCCCGTCAGCCGCGCGATGGGCGGGAGGTTCGACGCCCCCGGCGTCACCGTCAGCGTCACGCTCGCGCTCGCCGAGCGACCTCCAGAATCGGTCGCCGTCACCGTGATGGTGTGCACCCCCTCGAGCAACGACGCCGAGCTCACCGACAGGCCCGTGCCCAGCGAGCCGCTCAGGCTCGAGTTCCACCGCACCGCCATGCCCGTCAACGCTCCGTCTTCGGGGTCGGTCGCCGTCGCCGTGAAGACCACGCTCGTGCCCGCCGCCACCGACGTGTTGTTCGCCGGCGCGGTGATGCTCACCGTCGGCGCCGCGTTCATCGGCAACACCTGCACCGTGCGCGTCGCCGTGCCCGTGTTGCCGCCGCTGTCCGTGCCCACCAGCGTGATGAGGTGCGTGCCCGCCGTCAGCGTGGTGTTGATCAACGACGCCCCCGTGCCCAGCGGGCCGTCGCGATCCGAGCTCCACGCCAGCGCAGCGCCGGTGAGCGCGCCGTCTTCCGGGTCGCTCCCCGTGCCGGTGAAGGTGATGCTCGCGCCCTGGAAGAAGGTCAGGTTGTTCGCCGGCGCGGTGATGGTGACCACCGGGGGCTGGTTGTTCGCCGCGTTCACCGAGACCGTCACCGACGCCGTGCCCGTCGCGCTCTGGCTGTCGGTCGCCGTCAACGTCAGCACGTGCACGCCCTGCGTCAGCGTCGCCGTCACCGACGCGCCGGTGCCCAGCATGCCGTCACGACTCGACGTCCACTTCAGCGCCGCGCCGGTGAGCGCCCCGTCTTCCGCGTCGGTCGCCGAGCCCGTCAACGTCGTCGCCGTGCCCACCACCAACGACGCCCCGTTCATCGGGCTGCCGATGGTCACCACCGGCGGCCGGTTGGTGCCCGGCCGCACCACCTCGAGCTCCACGCTCGCCACCGCCGAGAGCCCCTGGCTGTCGGTCGCCGTCAAGACGATCCGGTGCCGCCCCAGCATCGCGTTGCTGAACGTCAGCTCGGCGCCCGTGCCCAGCGCGCCCGAGAGGCTCGAGGTCCACGACAGCGCCGCGCCGCTCAACATGCCGTCTTGCGCGTCGGTGGCGTGGCCCTTCAACACGATGGGCTGCCCCTCGTCGAAGAGCGCCCCGTTCGCCGGCGCGTCGATCGCCACCACCGGCTCGGTGTTGACCGGCGGCTGCCCGCCCTCGACCGTGACCGAGAGCTCCGCCCGCCCGATCGCGCCCTGCGTGTCGGTCGCCGTCAGCCGCAGCCGATGGAGCCCCGGCGCCAACACCGCCGAGAGCACCGCCCCATTGCCGAGCGCGCCCTGGCGATCGCTGGCCCAGGCGATCTGCGCCGGCGCCAACGACTCTTCGGCGTCGCTCACCACCCCCACCAACAGAAAGGGCCCCGCGCCCCGCAGCACCTCGCCGTCGCGCGGCGAGTCGATGCGAACGTCGGGGGCGGTGTTGGTGACGCCCGAGCAGTCACACGAGAAGATCGACAGACACACCGTCGCCAGCGCGAGCCGGCCCATCGAGGAGCGCATCATCGCCGCTCCTCACTGGAACATGATGCGGCCACCGGACTGGTAGCAGATGCTCGCCACGCCCGTGGTGGGGTGCACCGCCACCGACGCCGAGACCCCGCTGCTGGTGCCCAGCTGCGTCCAGGTCCAGAACGAGGCGCCCACCGCCGAGGGCGTCACCAGCTCCATCGTGCCGCCCGAGTGGTGGTGCAGCATCACCGGCCGCCCATTCCACGCCACGTCACCCACGCCAGCGCCGTTCTGCTCGTTCGCCGAAAAGGTCCACGTCGACGCGGTCAGCGGCGTGCCGATGGTGAAGTCGTAGAGCCCCGCCACGGTGCGCGCGACCAGGCGGCCGGTGCCCGCCCACGCCAGCGAGGAGACGGTCAGGTCCCAGCCCGGCCCGGGCACGCCGTTGGCCGTCATCGTGCGGTTGTCCGTCGCGGTGCCGTTCCACGAGGCGATGAGGTCGATGAACGAACCGCCCGTCGTCGAGCCATACGCCTCGACCGGGAAGTAGGCCGTGCCCGCGCTGTCGAAGAGCACGTCGCCGCGCACGCGCGACGCGTAGTTGGTGCCGGCGGCCGCGAAGTTGAGCGGCACCGAGGTCCACGTGTTGGCCGCGGTGCGCGTCGCGAAGACCGCGTGCTCCCAGCTCGACGAGTAGTACTCGAAGAGCACCGACGGGCGTCCCGACGCGTTGAGCGCGAAGCCCAGCGTGCGGCTCTCGGCGTTGTACGCGGGGTACGTGGCGTTGGTGTCGACGCGCTCCCGCGTCCACGTGCTGCCGCTCTTCGTCGCGTACCAGATCTGGAAGTCACGCACGTAGAGGATGTGGGGCGCGCCGCTGCCGTCGACCTTCACGTGCACCTGCGAGGGCGCGATGCGGCCGCCGGTGTTGAAGCCCAGGGTGTCGACCACCTCGAGCGCCCAGGTCGAGCCGTTCCACTTGCCGTAGTAGACGGCCGGGTGCGTCGAGGTCGTGAAGGCGAGGTGCACGTTGGCGCTCGCGTCGTACTCCAGCTCGCACGCGCCACCTGACACCTCGGCCACCCCGCCGTCGAGCAGCTGCACCGGCGTCGCCAGCAGCGCCTCGCGCGCCGACTTCACCGCGTGCGGGTTCTCACGCTCGACCAGCGAGAAGCCGAAGGGCGTCACCACCTGCGCCCCGTCGTCGAGGGTCAGCGTCAACGTCAGCTCGGCGCTCGCCGCGTCGGGCAACGTCCACTTCACGCGCGCGCCCTTCGCCGAGAGCGCGCCGGCCGACGCGGTCCATTCCAGCTTCGTCACGTGCGCCGCGTCGTAGCGGGCGGTGAGCGTCTCTTCGGCGCCGCGCAGGAACGGCCCGTCACCTTCCCGCACCAGCCCCTCCACCCGGCTGGCGGTCTCGCCGTGGTTCTCGAGGAGCGTGCCTTCGGGAGACTGCGGCCCCTGCGCACAGCCAGCGGCAAAGACAGAAAAGAGGACGGCGGCTCGGAGGTTCATGCGCCGACAACACCCAACGCGGTCGGCGAGTGCAACCCTTGTTATGGAGTGGGCCCATGTACGCGCTCCTGCTCGCCGCTTCCCTCGCCGCCACCGGTCCCACCTTCATCGAGGACGACTACGGCAAGGCGCTCAAGGCCGCGAAGGCCCAGAAGAAGCTGCTGTTCATCGACGCCTGGGCGCCGTGGTGCCACTCGTGCGTGGCGATGAAGGAGCAGGTCTTCACCCGCCCGTCCTTCAAGGCCTTCGAGAAGGACGTGGTGTTCGCCAGCATCGACACCGAGAAGACGAAGAGCGCCGCCTTCCTCGAGAAGTTTCCCATCGAGGTGTACCCCACGCTGCTCTTCATCGACCCGGTGAAGGAGACCGTGGTGCTCAAGTGGCTGGGCAGCGCCGACGAGGCGCAGATGACGGGCCTGCTCGAGGCCGCGCGCACCGGCCCGGGTACGCTGCGTGACGCCGACGACGCCTTCGCCGCGGGCCACGCCGGCGTCGCCGCCGAGAAGTACCGCGCCGCGCTCGACGCCGGCGACGTGAAGGCCCGCACCCTCGTCTCGATGCTCTCGGCGATGACGCTGGCCCGGCAGTACGAGCCGTGCGCGCGCACCACCATGGAGCAGCTCCCCACCGTCACCGCGGCCGCCGACCGCGTCGCGGCGCTCACCTGGGGCCTCGGCTGCGCGCTGGAGCTGCCCGAAGGCAAGGCCCGCACCGCCGTCGTCGATCAGCTGGTGCGCGAAGGCAGCAAGGCGCTCACCCTCGACGGCGTGATGCCCGACGACCGCAGCGGCCTGTACGAGGTGCTGGTCGCCGAGCGGGAAGCCGCGAAAGACGCCGACGCCGCGCAGCAGCTCGCCGCGCAGTGGCTCACCTTCCTCGAGGGCGAAGCGGCGAAGGCGAAGACGCCGGCCGAGCGCGCGGTGTTCGACCCCCACCGCGTCAACGCCGCGCTCTCGAGCAAGCAGGCCGCGAAGCTGGTGGCGCCGCTGCAGCAGTCCGAGAAGGACCTCCCGAAGGACTACAACCCGCCCGCGCGCCTGGCCCTCATCTACCGCGAGCTCGGCCAGTACGACGACGGGCTCAAGGCCATCGAACGCGCGCTGAGCAAGTGCAAGGAAGGCCCGCGCCGCCTGCGCCTGTTCGACACCAGGGCCTCGCTGCTCGACAAGAAGGGCGACGCCGCCGGCCGCAAGAAGACGCTCGAAGAGGCGCTGAAGTACGCGAAGAAGTTGCCGAAGAGCCAGGTCAGCGCGAAGCGGCTGGAGGCACTCGAGGCCCAGCTCGCGAAGTGAGCCGTGGTAGACGGGCGGCATGAACCGACCACTCCTTGCCGCGACCGTCGTGGTGCTGTTCGCTGCCTGCAACCCCGGTGACCTCACGCCCGACTCCGGCGTCACCCGCTCCGCGCTCGACCCCGCGCCCGAGTACACCGCCCCCGGCGCGTACCGCTGCCCGACCTGCCCCGACATTCCCGGCGCGGCGCTCGAGCTGACGCCCGGCGCCGTCACCCGCACCAGCATCGATGGCGTGGTGCAGAACGCGGTGGGCAACGGCCAGTTCTACGTGCGCGGCCGCAACAACGAGGAGATCGTCGGCGTGCTCCCCACCCAGAGCGACGGCACCTTCTCGAGCAACGTGCCGCTCTTCTGCGGCGAGCAGCTCATCAAGTGCGTGTGGAACAACTCGGCCGGCCGCTACGTGCTGGTGCAGCGGGTCATCACCACCGACTGCGTCGACGCCGACGTGCGCGTCACCTTGAGCTGGGACGACCAGGCCCGCGACCTCGAGCTGCACCTCATCAAGCCGGGCGGCCGCATCAACGACACCACCAACAAGACCGACTGCACCTGGACCACCTGCATCGGCAGCGGCCCCGACTGGGGCGTCCCCAACGACGCGAGCGACGACCCGAAGAAAGACGTCGACGACACCGGCGACTTCGGCCCGGAGAACATCTTCCTCGCCAAGCCCGAGACCGGCCTGTTCCACGTGATGGTCGAGCACTGGGCCTCGGGCGCGCCGATGAACGCCGCGAAGCTGATCATCAACGTCAAGGGCAAGGGCGCCACCATCCTCGACCGCAAGGACCTCGTGCCCCAGCACGTGTGGCGCGCGGCCACCATCGCCTGGCCCGAAGGCACGGTGACGCCCGTCAACACCGACTTCGACTGCTCGTCGAGCTGGAGCAGCGGCTGCACCGCCCAGCTCCCGTGACGTAGACTTCCCGGCGTGTTCGCACCCCGTCGGGAAGTGCTGCGGGCGAAGGCCGGTTCGCTCGCGCAGACGCCGTTGCCGCTGCTGCTCCACGCGCTGTTGAGTGAAGAGCGCTCCGCCACCCTCGAGCTGAAGCTGCGCAACCTCGAGAAGCGCGTGCACTTCGAGGGCGGCGTGCCGGTGGGCTGTGACTCGAACCTCCGCCACGAGTCGCTGGGCCGGCACCTCGTCGACAAGGGCAAGCTCACCGACGCCCAGCACCACACGCTGCTGTCCGACTCGGTGGCGACCGGCAAGTCGCTGCAGGCGCTGCTCGTCGAGCGGCAGCTCGTCTCGGGCTTCGAGCTCTTCAAGCTGCTGCAGGCCAACCTCGGCCACACGCTGCTCGACACCTTCCGCTGGGCCGACGCGCAGTGGAGGCTGGTCGACCTCGAAGACGTCGACACCCCCATTCGCATGAACACCGCGCAGCTCGTCTTCACCGGCGCCATGCAGCTGCCGCCCGAGACGCTCGCCGCGCACTTCGCCGTCGAGGACGCGCAGGAGCTGGCGCTGCTCGAGAACCCGCAGGAAGAGCTCAAGCTCTCGGCGCGCGACACCCGGCTGGTGCAGGCCCTCAAGAAGCGCGCGACCGTCGGCGTGTTGTGCGGCCTGCCCGGGCTCACCCGCGACGAGGCGCTGCGCAAGCTCTACGCGCTGTGCGTGCTCGAGCTGGCCGACACCGCGGCGGCCGTCGACGCCATACCGAAGAAGCAGGCACCGGAGCCCATCGCGCCCCCGCCCGTCGAGGTGCAGGGGCTGCCCTTCGCCGACGAGCACGAGCCGACGATGAACCTGCTGGCCTCGGAGTTCCTCTCGTTTCGCGGCAAGGATCCCTTCGACCTCCTCGGCGTGAAGGTCGACGACGCCGCCGGCGCGGTGCAGCGCGCGTTCTTGAACAAGTGTGAGGCGCTCTCGCCCGCGCGCTTCCGCGGGGCCGACGCGAAGGGCAAGGCGGAGATCCTCCTCATGGTCTACGCGCGCGCCTTCGGCGGCCTCAGTGACCCCGAGCAGCACGCCCACCACCGGAAGCGCCGCGAGACGCTGCAGGCGCAGCAACGCCAGCCCGCCCACCCGAAGGCCGCCGCCGAACACTTCAAGATCCGCACCGAGCTGCTCGACGCGCAGTCACAGTTCGACGAAGGCAAGAAGCGCCTCGAGGCCGGCCAGCACCAGTCGGCGGTGGAGCACTTCGCCTACGCCGCCGACATCGAGCCGCGCGGCCGCACCCTGGCGTACCTCGCGCTGGCCCGCTTCCGCCTCGCGCCCGACTTCGCCGCCGAGAAGTCCCTCGCGCTGCTCGCCGACGCCTGCAAGCGCGAGCCGGGCTGTGAAGAGGCGTGGGCGTTTCGTGCCGACCTCGCGCTGTCGGTGAGCCGGCACGCCGAGGCCGAAGACGCGTACCGCAAGGCCGCCGCCCTCAACCCGCGGCAGCAGCGCTACCGCGCGGCGCTGCAGAACCTCACGAAGCGCTGAGCGGCGCGGTGGCCATCAACATCAGCGCGATGGCGAAGCAGTAGCAGGCGAAGCCGATGACGAAGAGCGTGAGCGCCGCCCCGAGGAACCGCCCCTTGCGATCGCGCAGCTCGAGCATGCGGGCCAGCGTCACCTCGAGGTCGTCGGTCACTTCCTGCGTCAGCCAGCGCAGCCGCAGCACGCCGCCGATGGCCGTGGCCGCCGCCGCCAGCACGATGATGATGCCCGCCGCCACCAGTGAGCGCGCCACCACGCTGGTCTGCGCGATGGTGCGGCCCGAGAAGCCGGTGACGGTGATGACGATGCCCGACAGCGAGAGCATCACCTGCGTGCGCAACACCAACACCGAGAACTGCCGCTCGACGATGTCGAACGCCCTCGCGGGGTCACCCTTCGCGAGCGAGAGAATGCGCTTCACTTCTTCCACGGCCATGCGCGCCGCCTAGCACGTTCCACCTGCTACGCTGCGCACCCCGTGATTGCCTCACTCGTGTTGCTGTTGATGACCGGCGCGGCCGAAAAGCCCCGGGTGGTCGTGCTCGACGTCACCTCCTTCGACGCGACCACCGCCAGGCGCGCCTCCGAGCTGGCCGAGCTCGCCCTCACCGAGCTCTCGCGCAGCGGCCGCCTCGAGGTCATCGGCACCAGCGACGTGACGACCATGCTCGGCCTCGAGCGGCAGAAGACGCTGCTGGGCTGCACGCAGGAGCGCTCGTGCATGGCGGAGATCGGCGCCGCGCTCGGCGCGCCGTACCTGGTGGCCGGCTCGGTCGGCAGCTCCGGCGCGCTGCTGCGCGTCGACCTCAAGTTGATCGAGGTGTCGAGCAGCAAGGTCATCGCGCGCGAAGGGCAGGTCATCGAGAACGAGCGCGACTGGTACACCCTCACCGCCGCGATGTTCGCGCGCCTCGAGGCCGCGGTGCCCGGGCTCGACGCCCCCGTGAAGCCCACCTCCGGCCGCGCCGCGTGGCCCTTCGTGGTGGCCGGCGCCGGAGCGCTGGTCGGGCTGGGCGGCGGCGCGCTGATGGTCGTCGGCGCAGCGCAGGCGACCGACGCGCTGGAGCAGGGCCGCGCAGGCGCCGTCACCGCCCCCGCGGTCAGCACCCGCTACGACGCCGCGAGCACGCTGCACTCCGTCGGCGTCGGGCTGCTCATCGGAGGCGCTGCCCTCGCCGCGACCGGCGTGGTGCTCGCCTTCGTCACCGGCGAGCCGAAGCCTGCCCCCCTCTCTCTCTCGCCCGTCGCCGGCGGCGCCCAGCTCACCTTGCAGGGGACCTTCTGATGCGCGCCACGTGGCTGGTGCTCGGGCTGGTGGCGACGTCGTGCCTCCCCGAGAAGGACCTCGAAGGCGTCGCGTGTGAGCCGACCTCCGGCTGCCCCGCGCCGTACACCTGCGTCGCCGCGCACTGCACGCTCGGCGGTGACGACGCGGGTTCGGTCGACGCCGGTACGGAGGATGCGGGCACCCCGGACGCGGGCTCGGTCGACGCCGGCTCCGTGGATGCGGGCGCCCCGGACGCGGGCTCCGATGCGGGCACCGACGCCGGGCGCGTGGTGAACACTCCGTCGGGCAGCAGCGGCGGCCAGCTGCACTTCGTCGATGTCACCGGCGAAGGCCGAGTCGACGCCCTCTACGCCGACGCCACCTCGAACGTGGTCTCGCTCTGGGTGCAGGACCCGAGCGGCGGGCTCCTCGGCGCGGCGGTGGACATCACCACCTCCGTCGACGGCGGCATTCGCGAGTTGGTGGTGCTGCAGCCCGGCGCGATGCCGAAGATCCTGGTGCTGCCGGTCGATCGCAGCGACCCGGTGCTGCTCGAGGGCGTGGCGCCTTCCATCTTCATGCAGACGTCGTTCAAGCCCTTCACCGAGCGCGTGGTGGCCGCCGACGTGGTGGATCTCGACGGTGATGGCCTGGCGGATCAGGTGTTCGGTCTCGAGAGCGCCACCAACGGCGTCTCGTGGCGGCGGTCGCTCGACGGTGGGGGCGCGGGCGGGCTCACCTCGCTGCAGACCTACGCCACCAGCACCCGCATCGAGGGCCTGCGTCACGCGCCGGTGGACGGGGGCGTGCTGGTGGTCGACTTCGGCAACATCGGCTTCCGCTCGCGGGTGGTCAACGGCATGGGCGTGTCTATCTACTCGGCGAACCTCAGCGGAGACCTCCGCCTGCTGCGCCGGGTGGACAGCACCGAGCCCACGCGCCTGTTCCTCGGGCAGAGCACCGGTGGCACCCTGCTGCACTACGACGCGCGGCCGGGCACGGTGACCAGCGACGAGGTGCTGCTCTCCAGCAGCTTCCTCAACCAGCGCGTGACCGTCGATGCGGGCGACGCGATCGACCTGTGCATGGGCGACTTCAGGCCGAACTCCACGGGTGACGTGCCGTCGCTGTTGGTGGCCAGCCCGTCGGAGGTGGTGGCCTACCCGTACGATCGCTGGCTCGACGGCGGCTCGTTCCCCGGAGATCGCTGGGCGCCGACGCCGATCTCCGTGCACCGCGGGCCGGTGGCGGGCGTCGGCCTCGCGTCGACGTCGGGCGGACGCGTCGATCTCTTCGTGGTGACGCCGGGCACGCCGCGCACGCTGGTGCGGATCAACGGCAACTAAGCAGACCGGCTGGTGAACGCCGCGCCGACCGCCGCGAGGAGCTCGCCGGGCCCGAAGGGCTTCATCAACACCGGCACCCGCGCCAGCTCGACCGGCGACCAGTTGGAGTCGAGCGGGTGCCCGGTGACGAACAACACCGGCTGGCCTCGCTGGTACATCGCCAGGGTCTCTTCGGTCGACTTGCCGTCGGGCAGCACCACGTCCGTCACCACCAGCTCGAAGGGCGGCTCCTTCGCGCGCAGGGCCCGCGACTCGGTGAGGCTCGCCGCTTCCGCCACCTGAAAGCCCTCGGCCTTCAGCACCCGCACCAACGTGCGGCGCACCAGCAGGTCGTCTTCCACCACCAGCACGCGCCGCCCGCGGCCCACCGTCACCCGCGCCGACGACGACAGCGCCTGCGGCTCTTCCCGCTGCTCTTCGCGGAAGCGCAGACAGAAGCGGGTGCCCGTGCCCGGCTGCGACTCCACGCTGATGGTGCCGCCGTGCTGCTGCACGATGCCGTCCACCACCGACAGCCCCAGCCCCGAACCGTTGGCTGGTCCGCGCGTCGAGAAGAACGGCTCAAAGATGCGCGGCAACACCTCGGGCGCGATGCCGACGCCGGTGTCGCGGCACGCCAGCTCGACCCACCCGCCGCTCGCGCCGGTGGACACGGTGAAGGTGCCGCCCGAGGGCATCGCCTCGCGCGCGTTGAGGGCGAGGTTGACCAGCACCTGCTGCACCTGCGTCACGTCGACGTGCACCCGCGCCGACCCTGCGCCCGGCAACCACTCGACGCGCACCGGCTCGGGGAACGAGGCGCGCACCAGGCGCACCGCTTCCCCCACCACGTCGTCGAACACCACGTACCGCCGCGCGAGCATCTGCCGCCGCCCGAAGGCCAGCATCGAGCGCGTCAGGTCGGCGCAGCGCTCGAGCGCCTGCCGCACGATGGCCACGTTCTCGCGGTAGTCGGCGTCGCTCAGCCCGCCCGTCTCCAGCTCGCCGATGGAGAAGAGCGCCGGGGTGAGCATGTTGTTGAGGTCGTGCGCCAGGCCGCCGGTGAGCCGGCCCACCGCCTCCATCTTCTGGGTCTGCACCAGCTGCGCCTGCGTCGCGCGCAGCGCCTCGACGCCCTTCGACAGCTCGCGCGTCAGGCGCAGCCGGCCCAGCGTCACCGAGAGCAGCTGCGCGAAGACCGACGCGGTGGGCACGTCATCGACGGTCAGGTCGTTGCCCAGCAGGAACAACAGGCCGCTGGGCCGCAAGCCCTCGTCGAGCACCCGCGCGCCGATGATGCTGCGAATCTTGATGGCCCGCGCGACCGGCCCGGCCAGCCACTTCGCGCCGCCCGGGAAGATCTCCCCCAGCACCTTCGAGGTCTCGAAGAGCGTCGCGTCGGGCGACTCGAGCACCTGGCGGAACCACGGCGCCTGCTCGAGCGCCACCGAGAACGAGTCTTGCCGCAGGCCGGTGTGCCGCTCGACGACCTTCACCGCGCGCTGACCGAACGAGCTGCGCACCATGCGCGCGCGCTCGCCCTCGACCACGTAGATGCTGACGAAGAACCCCACGTCCTGCAGCGAGTCGACCACCGAGTCGTAGAGCGCGTCGGGGTCGTCGGTGCGCGCCGCCGCGAGCCCTGCCCGGTGCAGCGCCGCCATCACCTTGAGGCGGCGATCGACCCCTCCCAGCGGTGCCAACCCCATGAGGCCGGACGCTAGCCGAGCCGGTGACCGGGGCGCGTTCCCCATTTGGGGCATCACCGTTTTCCGCAAATGGAGCCGTCCACGCGGGTGGACATCGCCAGCCACCCGTTCGATAGCGCGGCGCATGCGACGTCTCTTCGTGCTGCTGACGCTCTGCCTGACCGCCTGTGAGCCCGCGTGGCGCGAGCGCCCGACGCAGGTGCGCTTCGACCCCAGCGGCGACTTCTGGGCGGTGCCGCTCCCCAGCGAGCTGCGGCGGCAAGACGACGGCAGCTACAACCTCGATCGCTGGCCGGGCGCGCGGCCGCAGCTGGTGAAGATGTGGCTCGACACCATCGACGCGCGCGTCACCGACGGCTGGGGCGTCAACGCCGGCGTGTTCTTCACCCTCACCGGCGCGCTCGACCCGGCTTCGCTGCCCACCGCGGCCACCACCCTCACCACCGAAGCCGACGTGCAGCTCATCGACATCGACCCCGAGTCGCCCGAGTACGGCCGACGGCTGCCGGTCGACGTCAGCTTCACCGCCGACGCCATCACCTACCGGCCCGCGTCGCTGCTGGCCGTCACCCCGGTGCAGGGCTTCCCGCGGCGCGAGCGCACGCTGTACGCGGTGGTGCTGCTCGACGGACTGAAGGACGCGGCGGGCCAGCCGCTGGGCGCCAGCGAGGGCTTTCACGCCGCGCTCGAGCAGACCTCGAAGGCCGACCCGAAGCTGAAGGCCGCGCTCGCCCCGCTGCGCGCGTACCTCGACGTCTCGCACTTCAACCGCGCGAAGGTGGTGGGCGCGACGGTGTTCCGCACCATCGACCCCAACGCCACGCTCAAGAAGCTCGCCGCGTGGGTCGAGACGCTGCCCGCCCCGGTGCTCGAGCAGCCGTGGACGAAGCTCGACGAGTACCCCGACTACGTCCTCTACGGCGCGCGCTACCTCGTGCCGCACGTGCAGTCGGGGCCGCGCCCGGGCAAGGGCCGCGTGGTGTGGAGCGCCGACGGCCAGACGCCGGTGCAGCAGGGCACGCAGTCGGTGCGGCTCTCGGTGGCGATGCCGAAGCGCGCGCCCCCCGCGTCGGGCCAGCCGCTCACCCTCTACTTCCACGGCAGCGGCGGCGAGTACCGCGAGGTGATGGACCGCGGGCCGCTCGCGCCGACCGCGCCACGCAACCAGCAGGGCGACCCGCCGCCAGGCAGTGGACCGTCGACGTACCTCGCGCGCCGCGGGCTGGCGACGCTGGGCTTCGACTTCCCGCTCCACGGAGATCGCGACTCGCCGCCCGACACCACGGGGCTCAAGCTGTACGACCTGTTCGGCGACATCGACTCCACCGTCGACAACATGTCGGTGGCCGCGATGGAGGCGGTGTACCTCACGCGCCTGTTGCCGGCGCTCGAGCTCCCGCTGCCGGCCGGCGGAACCACGCGCGTGGACCTCGCGCGGCTCTCGGCGATGGGCCACTCCATGGGCAGCACCATCGGCATCCCCGTCGCCACGGTGGACCCACGCATCAAGGGCTACGTCTTCTCCGGCGCCGGCGGGCTCCTCACCGAGGTGGCCACCGAGACGACGTACCCGGTGAAGCTCGGCTCGACGCTCGAGCTGCTGCTGGGCTTCAAGGCGGGCGAGACGCTCGAGCGCACGCACCCGCTGCTCCACGCCTTCCAGACGTTGTGGGACGCGACCGACCCGACGGCGAAGGCCCGGCACGTCGCGCGCGAGCCGTACGAAGGCCAGGTGGCGAAGCCGTACTTTCTGCCGCAGGGCCTCACCGACGGCTACTTCCACCCCGGCGCGCAGGCGGCCATCGGCGGCGCGCTGGGTACCACGCTGCTCGGCGACGAGCTCGACCCGACGCTGCCTCGCACGCTGCGGCTCGACGGGCGCGGCACCACCACCGCCTACCCACTGAGGGGCAACCTCGACGGCGTCACCGCGGGCACGGTGCAGGTGCAGACCCCCTTCGACCTCGGGCACTACGTGGTCTTCGACGTGCCGTCGGTGGGCGCGCAGGTCGGGTGTTTCCTCGCGGGCGTCGGCAGCCCCGGGGGGCCGGCCATCGTCTCGCCGCGCGGCCTCGACGACCCCTGCGAGTGAGCCGCGCGCTTTGCGTGCACGCGCGTCGGCATCGGCGCGACGTTCCGAGCCTCGGCGCCGGGCACACACGATGCACCACCGCGGCGCATGCGTGCTCACCTCCCCTTCCTCGTGTTGCTCGGCGCGTGCACGCACGTACGCCCCGAGGCGCAGACCGCTGAGAACCACCGCGAAGACGCCGAGGTGCACCAACGCGTCGCCAAGCAGGAGCTCGAGCGCGCCAACGCGGCCCCCGCTCCCGCCGCGAAGCCGCTCGCGCTGCCCAACGCGCGGCTCACCGTCGGCGAGCAGCTCTACGAGTCGTACCGGCCACGCGACGAGCACCTCGCCGCGGCCGATCGCGAGTTCCGGCTCGCCAGCGAGCACCTCGCCGCGGCGAAGGCGCTCGACACCTTCGCGGATCAAGCGTGCGCCGGCCTCACCAACGCGCAGCGCGCGGCGTGCCCGCTCTTCGCGTCGTCGGTGAGCCTCGTCGAGACCACCCCGCGCGGGTTCAAGTTGACCTTCTGGCCCCGGGTCGACGTGAACGAGACGTACCACCAGCTCTCGTGTCACCTCGCGTGGGCCGTCGCCAGCGGCTTCGCGCGCCCCTCGTGTCCACTCTTCGTGCGGGGCACGACGCTCGAGCGCTTCGGCGAGCGCGGCGTGGAGTTCAAGGGTGGGAGCGCCGAGGTCGCCGAGCGGCTGCGCGCCGAAGCCCGCCGCCTCTTCCTGGGGGTCGAACGCACCGGGCTGTGAGCGACCTGCAGCGTTTGCGTCGGCGCCGCGCGCAAACTCTTCGGTGCGATGACGCGGGGCGCCCAATAGCCCTTTCTCGATGCGACACCAGCAGCTCGCGCAGGCCTACAGCGACGCGCTCTTCGACACCGATCGCGGGTGGGCGCTGCGGGTCATCGACGAGGCGGTGCAGGGTGGCGTGGGGCCGGAAGACATCGTCTTCGACGTGGTGCTGCCCTCGATGGAGCAGTTGATGAACCGCGCGGCGACCGACGGCAGCACCAGCCTCGCGCAGCACTTCCTCGCGTCGCAGATCAGCTCCGACGTGGTGGAGCGCATGTTGCCCTTGTTCCAACAGGCGCCGCTCTCGTCGGGCCAGGTGATCATCGGCTCGGCGCCCGGCGACTTCCACGGGCTGGGCAAGCGCATCGTCGTCGGCTGCCTCAAGGCGCGCATGTTCACCGTCACCGACCTCGGCCTCAACGTGCCGGCGCAGCGCTTCGTCGACGAGGCGGTGCGGCTCGGCGCGCAGGTGATCGGCGTGTCGTCGATGATGGTGCACACCGCCACCGGGCAGAACGCGGCGCTCGGAGTGCGGGCCCTGCTGCGCGAGCGCGGGCTCGAAGACCGCATCAAGCTCATCGTCGGCGGCGCGCCGTACCTGTTCGACGAGCACCTGTACCGCGCGGTGGGCGCCGACGGCTGGGCGCGCAACGGGCTCGAGGCCGCGCAGCTCGTCGGCACGCTGGTCGAAGGGGTGAAGAAGTCATGAACGCGCTCGAGCGGCTGAAGGCGACGATGCAGGGAGCGCCGGTCGACCGCATTCCCGTGTTCTGCAACCTGCTCGACCAGGGCGCCCGCGAGCTGGGCGTCACCGCGCGCGAGTACTTCGCCGACGGCGAGCTGGTGGCCGAGGGGCAGCTGCGCCTGCGCGAGAAGTACGGCTACGACAACGTGTGGAGCCTCTTCTACGTCGGGCGCGAGGCCGAGCTGCTCGGCTGCAAGGCGATGATCTACTCCGACGACGGGCCGCCCAACGTGGGCCACATGGTGATGAAGACCATGGCCGACGTCGATCGCGTGCGGGTGCCCGACGACGTGTCGCGCCACCCCGCCTTCGAGCAGCCGCAACGCTGCCTCGCGCGCCTGCGCCGGGAGGTCGGCGAGCGCCACCCCATCTGCGCGTACATCACCTCGTCGATGACCCTGCCCGCGCTGCTGCTGGGCATGGAGAAGTGGATGCCGGTGCTGCTCGGCCCGCCCACGCCCGAGCGCACCGCGCTGCTCGAGAAGTGCCACGCCTTCTTCGTGAAGGAGGTGCGCGCGTACCGCGAGGCCGGCGCCAACGTCATCATCTACGCCAACCCCTTCGCCTCCACCGACTTCATGCCCGCGGCCTTCGTCGAGCGCGAGGCGATGGCGTGGGTGCAGCGCGACGTCGAGGCGGTGGGCGCGGAAGGCCTCGTCTTCTACGGCGGCGGCGCGCGCGTGGTGCCCACCATCGACGCGGTGCTGGCGCGCACCCGGTTCCGCGCGTTCTACCTCAGCCCACTCGACGACCTCGCTCTCGCCCGCCAGCACATCGGCGCCCGCGCGTTGTGCTGCGGCGTGCTCAACGACATCAAGCTGCTGCGCTGGACGCCCGAAGAAGTGCGGCAGGAGGTCGCGCGGCTCCTCGCGGTGGGCATGCCCGGCGGCCACTTCCTCTTCGGCAGCCTGGTGATGCCGCTGGGCATTCCCGAGGCGAACATTCGCGCGATGGTCGACGCCGCCCTCGAGCTGGGGGCGCAGCCGAGATGACCGCGGTCAGCCGCCCGCTGGTGATCGGCTGCGGGGTGTTGCGGGGCGAGCTCCAGGCGCTGGCGCGCGCGCGGGGCGCAGCGCTCGAGCTGCGGTTGCTGGGCCCCGCGATGCACGTCGACCTCTCGCTGCTCGAGCGCGCGCTGGTCACCCAGCTCGAGAAGGTGGCGCCCGAGCCGGCGAAGGTCTTCTTCGGCGCCTGTCACCCCCGCCTCGACACGCACCTCACGGCCCACGGCGCGCGCCGCACGCGCGGCACCAACTGCCTCGAGATGCTGCTGGGCCCCGAGCGCTACGAGGCCGAGCTGGCCCGCGGCGCCTACTTCCTGCTCGAGCCGTGGGCCCGCCAGTGGGCGCCGACGCTGCGGCGCACCTTCGGCGATCGCCCCGAGCTGATCCGCGACGTGTTCCGCGGCGCCCACTCGTGCGTGCTGGCGATCCGCACTCCGTGCTCCGGCGACTTCACCGCCCAGGCCGAGGCCGCCGCCGCGCTGGTCGGCCTGCCGCTGGAATGGGCCGACGCCACGCTCGACCACCTCGGCGGGGTGCTCGACGAGCTGCTGCAGGGGGCCCCGTGAGCACCCGCGAGCTCGAGCGCCGGCTGGAGCGGCTGGCGAAGGAGAAGTCGTCCCTCGAGCTGGTGGTGCACCTCATGAGCCGGGTCAGCGCGGCGGCCGACGTCGAGTCGGTGGCGCACGAGCTGCTGCTGGGGCCGGTGGAGGTGCTGGGCGGCACCAACCTCACGCTGGTGTGGCGCGCGACGGGTGACGGCTGGGAGCTGACGGATCTCCACGGCCGCCGCGAGCACCTCACGACGTTGGACGACCCGGCCCTCGCGCGCGCCGTCGCTTCGCGCCAGCCCTTCGAGCTCGACAGCGACGCCGAGCGCGCGCTGGTGCACGTGCGCACCTTCACCTGGCTGGTGCCGCTGGTGGTGAGCGCCGACGCGGTGGGCGCGCTGCGCATCGACGACGTCGGGCTCTCGCAGCGCGAGCTCGCCGCGCACCTGCCCACGGTGTTCTCGCACGCCGCCTTCGCGCTGAAGAACGCGCTGGCCTCGGCGCGCGCGCTCGAAGAAGTCACCCACCGGCTGAGCGACGAGTCGCGCGAGCGGGCGCGGGCGGTGAGCGCCAACGAGGCCAAGAGCCTGTTCCTCGCGAACATGAGCCACGAGATCCGCACGCCGCTCAACGGCATCATCGGCATGTCGCAGCTCCTGCGATCGACCACGCTCGACGAAGAGCAGCAGCACTACCTCGAGGCAGTGGAGATCTCCTCGGAGGCGCTGCTGGGCCTGGTCAACGACGTGCTCGACCTCTCGAAGATCGAAGCGGGCCACATGACGCTGGGCGCCGAGCCCTTCTCGCTGCACGCGCTGCTCGAGCGGGTGCGGGTGGCGCAGCAGGCGCGGCTCGACGCGCGCCACCTCGAGGGCCGCGTCGAGGTGGGCCCCGGCGTGTCCGACGGCCTGCGCGGTGACGAGCTGCGGCTGGGCCAGGTGCTGCTCAACCTGTTCGGCAACGCCATCAAGTTCACCGAGCGCGGCCACGTCACGATGCGCGTGCAGCGCGTGGGCGAGGCGCGGCCGGACCACCAGCGGCTGCGCTTCTCGGTGGAAGACACCGGCATCGGCGTGCCGGGCGAGGCGCTCAGCCGCATCTTCGAGGCCTTCGAGCAGGCCGACGGGTCCACCACCCGCAAGCACGGCGGCACCGGGCTGGGCCTGTCGATCAGCCGCAAGCTGGTGGCGCTGATGGGCGGCCGGCTGTGGGCCGAGAGCACGGTGGGCGTGGGCAGCACCTTCCACTTCGAGCTCGAGCTGCCGATCGCCGAAGCACCACGAGTCACTGCGCCGCGCACGCCGACGCTCACCCTGTCGCGGCCGATGGACATCCTGGTGGCCGAAGACAACCCCATCAACCAGCGCGTCATCTCGGCGCTGCTGCGCAAGCTGGGGGCGCGCTTCGAGGTGGTGGAGAACGGCCGGCTGGCGCTCGCGCGCTTCGAGGCCCGCGAGTGGGACCTGGTGTTGATGGACGTGCAGATGCCGGAGATGGACGGCACCGAAGCGACGCGCTCCATCCGCGCGTGGGAGCTCAGCGGTGACCACTACACCCCGGTGCTGGCCCTCACCGCGCACGCGCTGGGTGAAGAGCTGCGCGCCTTTCTCGAGGCGGGCTTCGACGGGTGCCTCACCAAGCCGGTGCGCTTCGACGTGTTGATCCGCGCCATCGAGCAGCACGCCGGCCGGCGCGAGCGGATCAGAAGCGCGCGCTGAACACGAAGGCGCCGCCACCCGGCGTCGGCGCGAAGGCCACCGAAGCCACCGGCGGCGGGCTGTCGAGCGCGAGGCAGAGGATGCCGCCAAGCACCCCCACGCCCGCCATCACGAAGCCGACCGCCGCCAGCGAGGTGTTGTCGGCGCTGCGCGTGATCAGCGCCCGCACCGCCGCCGACTCGGCCTCGGGGGGCGGCGTGGGGAACACCCGCAGTTTGGCGGCCGCGTCGTTGGCGCTGATCAGCCCCGACACCCCGAGCCCGCTGCCCGCGAAGCCCACGGTCAGCAGCCCGATGCCCAGCCCCGTCAGGAAGCCCCGCCCGCGCACCGGCTCGGCCCGCGCCGGGGTCGCACCGAGGACCACCACGACGAGGAGAGCGAGCGCGCTGGGCTTCATGGGTCGAGCGCGGAGATCTACACAACGTTCGGGCGGGTGCGCACTTCTTTGTCTTTCGAAGCGGCCGGCGAGGTGACAGACGATGGCCCGATGGCTCCGGTGCTCGAGGTCCACGGGCTGGTGAAGCAGTACGGCGCGCATCGCGCCCTCGATGGCGTCTCGTTGAACATCGAGGCCGGGGAGATCTTCGCGCTGCTCGGCCCCAACGGCGCCGGCAAGACGACGCTCATCGGCTCGGTGTGCGGCCTGGTGCGGAAGACCGGCGGCACCATCACCCTCTTCGGTCACGACGTCGACGCCGACCCGGTCACGCCGCGCTACCGCATCGGGCTGGTGCCGCAGGAGATCAACTTCGACCCCTTCTTCACCGTGCGCGAGTCGCTGCGCATTCAACAGGGCTACTTCGGGCAGAAGGCCGACGACGCGCGCATCGATGAGCTGCTCTCGGCGCTCTCGTTGACCGCCAAGGCCGAGGCGCAGACCCGCGCGCTGTCGGGCGGCATGAAGCGGCGGCTGCTGATCGCCAAGGCGCTGGTGCACCGGCCGAAGCTGGTGTTCCTCGACGAGCCCACCGCCGGCGTCGACGTCGAGCTGCGCCGCGACCTGTGGAACTACGTGCGCAAGCTGAAGGCCGAGGGCACCACGGTGGTGCTCACCACCCACTACCTCGAAGAGGCCGAAGAGCTCGCCGACCGGGTGGGCATCATCGACCAGGGCAAGCTGCTGCTGCTCGAAGAGAAGACCGCGCTGATGAAGCGCCTGGGTGAGCGGGTGCTGGTGGTGCACTTCACCGAGCCGGTGGCCGCGCTGCCCGGTGGGGTCGAAGGCCAGCTCGCCGCGGATCGACGCTCGTTCACGTTCACCGAGCGGGCCGGCACGCCGCGCTCGGCCGAGGTGCTGGCCGCGCTCTTCGCCGCGAAGCTGCCGGTGGCCGACGTGGCGATGCAGCCGGCGAAGCTGGAAGACATCTTGTTGCGCGTGCTCAACGGCGAGGTGACGTCATGAACGTCGTCGGGGCGAAGACGCTGTTCATGAAGGAGGTGCGCCGCTTCCTGCGCGTGCCGGGGCAGACGGTGCTGCAGCCGTTGATCAGCACCTCGCTGTACTTCGTGGTGTTCGCGTACACGCTGGGCGGCCGGCAGAGCGAGCTCGAGGGCGTGCCGTACGTGCAGTACATCGTGCCGGGCCTGGTGTTCCTCGGCATCGCCAACAACGCGTTCCTCAACGCCTCGAGCTCGTTCTTCATCACCAAGATTCAAGGCACGCTGGTGGACCTGCTCGTCGCGCCGCTCGGCCCGGTGGAGCTGCTGATCGGCTTCGTGTCCGGCGCCATCACGCGCGGCCTGCTGGTCGGCCTGCTCACCTGGGTGGTGGCGTTGTTCTTCACCGGCGCGCACCTGGTGCACATCGGCGGCACGGTGTTGTTCCTGCTGCTGTCGGCCTACGTGTTCTCGATGCTGGGGCTGATCGCGGGCATCTGGGCGGAGAAGTTCGAGCAGATCAACTTCTTCCCCACCTTCCTGATGATGCCGCTCACCTTCCTCGGCGGCGTCTTCTACTCGGTGCGCCACCTGCCCGAGCCGTTCCGCACCATCAGCCTCTTCAACCCGGTGGTGCACATGGTGGAAGGCCTGCGCGCGGGCATGCTGGGGCTCGACGACGGCTCGCCGCTGGGGCTGGGGCTGCTGCTGGTGCTGGCCGTGGGCTCGACCGGCATCGCGTGGCAGATGCTGCGCACCGGCTACAAGTTGAAGAGCTGATCAGACGCGCGACGGCACGATGATCCCGAAGGCGACGAACGACGCGATGACGCTCGCGACGACGAGCCACCACGTGAAGCCGAAGCGCGTGCCCTTCAGCACCGAGAGCCCGATGCCCAGCCCGGCGAGCGAGGTGGCGGTGAGCAGCCACACCCCGTCGGCGGCATAGAGCACGATCAACGCCAGCCCTTCGCGAGCACCGGGCACCACGCCGCGCGGCAGCATCGAGAGGTTGAGCCACGCGCAGCCGACCTGCAGCGCCACGAGGGGCACGCACGCCACCGCCCCCAGCCACTTCAATCCCCTCTCCGCCATGGGAGGAGAGGGTCAGGGAGAGGAGGCGAACACAAGAACAAACTCAGAGCCCTCACCCTCACCGAGCCCAGACGCGCACCTTCTTCCCATCGCGCACCCACACGTGGCCCGCGCGCACCCCGCTCGCGCCTCCGTCGGGAGGGCCGGCCCACGAGTCGAGACCCAGCGTGTCTGGCCGAATGGCGGTGATCCGATCCGCCAGCAGGAACCGCGGGTGGTCGGTGAAGTCGAGCGGCACGCTGGCCAGCACCGAGAACGCCTGCGGGAGGAACAGCACCGAGGCCGGCGCCGGGCTCGCCCCCAGTTGCGCGAAGCCGAGGTTGCCGAAGTCGCTCTCGATCCACATCCCCTCGCCCTGCGCGCGCAGCGGGCGCAACGTCGAGGCCTGACACTGCGCGGCGCTGCCTGGGCTCTGAAAGCAGAACGCCTCGGTCTCACCGTCCTTCCAGACGACCCCGCCGTCGACGCGCGCTGCGGCGCGGTACACCACCCCCTCGGGAACGGGAGTCCACGTCGCGAGCGTGCCAGCGTCGGTGACGCGCACCGCCTGCAGCCGGCGGTCTTGCGGCCACAGGAAGTCGGTGTCGGTGACGGTGATGGCGTGGCGCTCCTCGAGCGGCAGGTTGATGGGCACGGCCAGCTCGAGGCTGGTGGGTGCGCCGGCGGCGTCGAGCGTCCACCGCGTGAGGCCGGTGTCGCGCCAGGTCCACAACGCGTGGGGCGCCTCGGCGAACCGCTCGCCTTCGCTGCGTCGCACCACGCGGCTGCCCTGGATGATCAGCAGCGCGCTGTCGAGCTGACAGGCGACCAGGCTGTCGGCGACCGCGACGTCACGGCAGACGTCGAGGCTGGTGAACTCCAGCACCGGGGCCTCGGCGCGGCGATCTTCGCTCACCTCGAGCAGGCGGGTCTGAAAGGGCACGCCGGGCTGAAAGCGCATCACGATGGTGTGCGTGCCCAGCGAGGCGGGCGTGAACTCCACCCGCGCGGTGCCGTGGCCGTCGTCGTCGACGATCCGCGAGGGCACGCGGTCGCCGTTGCGATCGAAGACGTCGGCCGACGTGGTCTTGCGGCCGGAGAAGCAGCCGACGGTGAAGTCCTGCTGCGTGGGCTGCCCGCGGAGCACGATGAGCTGCTCGTTGGACAAGCCGCTGAAGGCGCGACAGTCGGGCGAGTCGGCGCAGCCGAGCGAGGTGACGACGAGCGCAGCGCACCACCACCCACGAGCGGACATTCGCCGGACGCTACCCCACGAGATCATTCCGCGCGGAAGGAGCATGCTCGGCGCCGTGCTGCGCTGCCTGCTCCTGCTGCTGCTCGTCACCTCCGCCTGCGACGAGCCGCCCATTCCCACGCCCGAGCCGGTGGTGGAGCCGACGCTCCCGCCCGACGACGAGCTGCTCGCCTCGCGCCCCTTCACCGTCATCGAGCCGCCCGACGTCGACGCAGGCACGCCCTTGCCGCTGCTCATCGCGCTGCACGGCTACGGCAACTCGGGCAGCGGGCTCGATCGCCAGTTCCGCCTCACGCAGCTCGCGGCCGATCGAGGCGCTCTGCTGGTGTTGCCCAGCGGCGTGGCCGACGCCACTGGCAGCAAGGGGTGGCACGCGCAGTACGCGATCGCCAAATACCCGTTCGACCGCGAGTACCTGCGCGCGCTGGTCCTGAAGGTGATGAACACCCGCGCGGTCGACCCGGCGCGCGTGTACTTCTTCGGCTATTCGCAGGGCGCGCACATGGCCCACCGCATGGCCTGCGACTCGGCGGATCTCGTGGCCGCGGTGGTGAGCGTGGCCGGCCAGGCGCCGCTCACGAGCTGCGCGCCGTCGAGGCCCGTGTCGGTGCTGCAGGTGCACGGCACCGACGACGAGGCCATCAGCTACCTCGGCGCGCCGAGCCGCGGCATCCAGTCGGCGCACGACACCATCAACCTGTGGGGCCGGCTCGACGGCTGCGGCGCGCTCGAGAACACCTCGCGCACGCTCGACCTCTCGGATCTGATCGACGGCCGAGAGACGACGGTGGAGGCCTTCGCCACCTGCCCGGCCGGCATCTCAGTCGAGCTGTGGACGATGCACGAGGTGCCGCACTGGCCGTCGCCGAAGCCGAACTTCGCCTCGCAGCTCTACGGCTTCCTCGACCGCAACCCGAGGCCGTAGCTCAGGCGGCCAGCTCCGAGACCGGCTCGCTCGCGCGCGCGAGCGTCCACATCAACGAGAGGTCCTTCGCGGCGATCGCCACCAGCCCTGCGTCGAGGCGCCCCTGCCTCGCCTGCGACTGCAGCACCGCGAGGATGTCGTCGGGCGACATCGCGCGCCGGTAGGGCCGGTCTTGCGCCAGCGCCTGGAAGATGTCGGCGACGGTGATGAACTGCGCCTCCATCGAGATCTCGTCGCCGCGCAGGCCGTGCGGGTAGCCGCTGCCGTCGAGCAGCTCGTGGTGTTGGCCGGCGAAGCGCGCGATGTCTTCGAAGCCCCCGATGCGCGCGAGGATCGACCGCGACGCGCCCGCATGTTCCCGCATGACCCGCAGCTCGTGGGCGTCGAGCGCGCCCGGCTTGTCGAGCACCGCGTCGGGCACCCGCAGCTTGCCGAGATCGTGGAGCAGCGCGGCGATCTCCAGCGCCTCGCGCGAGCTCTTCAGGCGGCCGCTCGCGTCGGCGAGGTGCAGCGCCAGGGCGGCCACGCCGTTCGAGTGCCGCGCGGTGAAGGCGCTCTTGGCGTCGACGGTCTGCGCGAAGAGCAGCGCCAGCCCGCGCGCCTCGACCGAGGTGAGCACGAAGCGCGTGTCGTCGACCGGCACCACCAGCCGCTCGCGCGTGGGGTCGCGCAGCGCGTCGACCACCTCGGCGTCACGCAGCGCCTCGCGCGCGGCGTCGACCAACTCGGGGGCGAAGAGGTGGGCCCACGGCCCGAAGAGCCGCTCTTCGGCCAGGACGTCGAGCTGCGCGCCCGGCGCCGCGGTGGCCTGCATCACGTCGAGGCGATCGGCGAGGAAGATGAGGTTCGACACCTTCGCGGTGCGCGGCTCGAGCTCCACCAGCTCCGGGTACGGCGAGTGGTGAAAGCGGATCACGTCGGCGAGGTGCGCCAGGGGCTGAAAGTCGCCCACCAGCCGCGCGCCCGCCTCGGAGTGGCCGTCGATGGCGGTGACCTTCGCCACCAGCCGCTGGTGCAGCACCGACGACGACACGCCGCAGTCGTGCACCAGCGCCGCGTGGTGCACGTCGCGCGCGAGCTCCGGCGCCCCGAGGATCTTCACGATGGCGTGGGCCAGCCAGGCGACGCGCTTGCCGTGGAACACGTCGTCGACGCCGACGAGATCGAGCGCGTCAGACAACGCGAAGAGGGCCTGGGTGAGGCTGACGTGGGGTGACCAGACGGCAGACGGCGACATCGAGGTACGACGCTTTCTCCCCCGCGAGCCCGACCCTTGTCGCACAAACGACCGCCCGACCGGGAGCGCCGAATCTGCGCGGCCCCTGCCTCTCCGGCGAGATCTCTGCGCAGGGAACCGCCCTCGCGGGTACACTGTTCCCCTCCCCATGGGCATCCCGTTCGGGCGCTACCAGCTGCTGAAGAAGATCGCGTCCGGCGGCATGGGGCAGGTGTTGCTCGCCAAGAAGGGGCAAGACGACTTCGAGAAGCTGGTCGTCATCAAGCGCATCCTCCCGCACCTGGTCGAAGACGAAGAGTTCTTCACCATGTTCCGCGACGAAGCGAAGATCACCATGCGGCTGGATCACCCGAACATCGCGCGCATCAACGAGTTCGGCGTCGAGAACGGCGTGCACTTCATCGAGATGGAGTACGTCGCCGGTGAAGACATGCGGCGCATCGAGAAGCGCGCCGCCGCGGTGGGCACCGGCATCCCCATCGGCGTCATCATCCGCATCATCGCCGACGCCGCCGCCGGCCTCGACTTCGCCCACAAGGCGCGCGACGCGAAGGGCACCCCGCTCCACCTCGTGCACCGCGACGTGAGCCCGCAGAACGTGCTGGTGGGCTTCGACGGCTCGGTGAAGCTCATCGACTTCGGCGTAGCCAAGGCCGCGGGGCGCGCGCAGCACACCGCCACCGGCATCTTGAAGGGCAAGTTCCCGTACATGTCGCCCGAGCAGGCCACGGGTGAGGAGCTCGACGCCCGCAGCGACGTCTTCGCGCTGGGCATCGTGCTGTGGGAACAGCTCACCGGCCGCCGCCTCTTCAAGGGCGAGAACGACCTCGCCACCCAGCGCCTGGTGCGCGCCTGCCAGGTGCCCGCACCCTCGAGCGTCGAGCCGTCGGTGCCGCAGGGCCTCGACCCCATCACCCTCAAGGCGCTCGCCCGCGACGCGAAGGACCGCTACGCCGACGCCGCCGAGTTCCGCAACGCGCTCGAAGACTTCGCGCTGCAGAACGCCATCCCCACCTCGTCGTCGCACCTCTCGACGTTCATGAAGGAGCTGTACGCCGAGCGCATCGCGAAGGAAGCCGACCCGCGCTTCTTCGAGGAAGACTCCGGCCTCACCGACCTCGACGTGGGCGGGCTCCCGCGGCCGCCCAACACCGCCGGCGCGACGGTGGTCGATCGCAACAAGCTCCCCGCGCCGAGCGGCCCGCAGACGGTGATCAACGGGCAGCAAACGCAGGTGGTGACGCCCGCGCGCTCGAGCCCGCTGCCGCTGGTGCTCGGAGGCGTGGTGCTGCTCGCGCTCCTCGGCGCCGGCGCCTGGTACTTCACTCGCGAACCCGCGAAGCCGGTGGTGGTCGAGGCGCCGAAGCCGGTACCCGGGCCAGGACCCGAGGTGACGCCGCCGCCGGTGGTGGTGCCCCCGCTGGTGGTGCGCATCGAGTCAGAGCCTGCGGGCGCCGCCATTCAGCTCGCCGGCGTCAGCGTGGGCCAGACGCCCTTCGAGGCGCGCGTGGAAAAGGTGAAGCTGCCGGTCGCGCTGCGCCTGAGCGCCGACGGCTACGAGCCGGCCGAGGCGACGCTCACCGACATGACCGGGCCCAGCCTGTCGCTGGTGCTCAAGAAGAAAGCGCCGGCGGTGAAGACGAACCCCGGCGGCACCGGCAAGAACCCCGACATCAAGACGACGCGATGACCGTGGAGAAGGGCCCGCAGCGCTTGAAGTGTGAGCGCCACGGCGCCATCGCCGGGTGGGAATGCACCGCCTGTCACCAGCCGCTGTGCCCCGACTGCGCGACGACGAAGGTCATTCCCCCCACGTCGATCACCGCCTGCACGCTGTGCGGGGAGTTCGCCGAGCCGCTGCTGCAGAAGAAGGGCACCGGCGCGTCGTTCACCGAGCGGCTGGCGCTGATGGTGAAGCACGGCTCGACCTTCAGCGACGACGGCGACCTCGACTCGTACGAGCCGATCCTCAAAGACACGAAGCCGCGCGGCGTGATGCCGGAGAAGGAGCGCACGCTCCCGAAGCACCTGCCGAGCGCCATCGAGCTCGAGCCCGAACAGCCGAAGGTGGCGAGCCCCGCCCCGCGCGCCGATCGCTTCGCCGCCATCGAGGCCAACCCGAACGCCGCGAAGCCGACCGACGTGGCGCCGCTCGACGTGTCGTTGTTGCCCAGCCACGAAGAGCAGTCGGCCGCCGACATCCGCAAGGCGATCCAGGCGCACAAGACCGACCAGGCGGTCGACGGCTTTCGCGCCACCGGGCTGCTCTCGGCCGACAAGCTCACCTTTCACGAGCTGGTGTGGCTGGGCCAGGCCGCGGCGTCGCTCATCGACTACGAGTCGGCCGAGCTCGCCTTCCGCAAGGCCAGTGAGCGCAAGGCGCCGCCGGAGCAGCTCGGGCGCGCGCGGGTGATGCTGGCGCGGCTGCTCGCCGAGCGACTCAACCGCAAGCCCGAGGCGAAGGCGTTGCTGGAGCGGGTGGTGGCCGAGCAGTCGGGCACGCCCGCCGCGGCGTGGGCCAGCGAGTGGCTCAGCGGTGCGTGAGGTCACTTCTGCTTCGACAGGCGCTCGTTCTCGAGCACGGTGCGCAGGCGGTCCTGCTCTTCACGGGCGATGTCGAGCTCGCGCTTGAGCGCGGTGAGCCGAGCGTCCCACGAGGCGCGCACGCGATCCGCGGTCTCCAGCCGGCCACGCAGCTCGAGGTTCTCGACCTCCAGCGCCGAGATGCGCGCCAGCATCGGGTCGGGGTCGAAGGCCCGCACCCGCGCCAGCTCGAGGCGGAGTTCCTTGTTCTCGTGCTGCGCGCGCTCGAGCGCGTCGCGGAGATCTCGAAGCTCGAGGTCGGAGCTCACGGCGCGCCCAGCTCGTCGAGGAACTGCGCGAGCACGGCGTTGAAGGCCTCGGGGCGCTCGACGGGCAGCGCGTGGTGCGAGTCGGGCACCACCACCACCTTCGCGCCCGCGATGCGCCGGGCGAGGTCTTCCTTCATCGCCACCGGCGTGTAGTCGGCGTCGGCGGCCACCAGCAGCGTCGGGCAGCGGAGATCGCCGACGCGCGCCTCGACCGACCAGCCCATCACCGCGCGGCTGACGGCGGCGTAGGTGCGCGGGTCCTGGGTGCCCATCTGGCGAATGAACGTCTCGCGGAGCTCGGCCTGCTCGGGGCGGGGGAACAGGCGCGGCGCCACCAGCTTCGCGACGCCGCGCGGGCCGAGCGTCTTGGTGACGAGGGCGCGCACGCCGAGCAGCCAGCGTTCCTTGAGGGTGCGGGGGATGACCGACGCGCCGGCGTTGACCACGGTGATCGAGCGCACCACCTCGGGGAAGTCGAGCGCGAGCTGCAGCGACGTCATGCCGCCCATCGAGAGGCCGACCACGTGCGCGGGCGCGACGCCGAGCTGCTTCATCGCGGCGGCCACGACCTTCGCGTAGCCGGGCAACGAGAACGGCCCGTGGGGGTGCGCGAGGTCCTTCGACTGGCCGCTCCCGGGGAGATCGAACGCCACGCAGCGGTAGCGCTGCGAGAAGGGCTCGAGCTGGAACTGCCAGTCGCGCGTGCTGCTGCCGAGGCCGTGCAGGAAGACGAGCGGGGGACCGTCACCGCGCGTCTCGTAGAACAGCTCGGTGTCGTCGAGGTGGAGAGCGGGCATCTGCGCGGCCGCATAGCACGCGCCGCTCGTGGCACAGTGCGCGCCTCATGGCCGCCGACCGCATCGCCGAGTTCTTTGCCGAGAAGACCGCCCGCCGCGCGTTGGCGCTGGTGCTCTTCGTCGGGTTGATCGTCACCTTCCGTCACCTCGCGGTGTTGCTGGTCTTCTTCGTCTCGTTCGAGCGCGGGCTCTTCTTCTCGGCGGGCTTCCTGTCGCGGCGCTTCAAGTGGAAACGGCTGCAGTCGCTCGCGTTGGTGCTGACGGTCGGCGCGGTGGCGGTGGGGTTGCTCGGGTGGGTGTCCGCGGGGCGCCTCGCGAAGCTGGTGGTCGAGACGCGCGAGACGCTGCCCGAGCGCATGGCGACGCTGCGGCAGCACCCCTGGTACGTCGAGCTGCAGAGCCATCTCCCCGACTCGGAAGACCTCGCGCAGTCGGCCGAGCACTACGCGGCTGACGTGGCGAAGTCGGCGGCGGCCATCGGGCGCATGTTCCTCTCGGCGCTCATCGGCCTGATCCTCGCGATCGTCTACTTCCTCGATGAAGAGCGCATTCGCGCGTTCCGTGAAGGGCTGTCGAGCAAGACGCTGTTCGGCACGCTGGTGCGCTGGTTCGAGCACCTCGCGGAGTCGGTGAGCCTGACGGTGCAGCTCCAGCTGGTGGTGGCGGCGTGCAACGCGGTGCTGACCCTGCCGGTGTTGTTGCTGATCGGCGTGCCGCACGTGCCGGCGCTGATGGTGCTCATCTTCGTGTCGGGGTTGATCCCCGTGGTGGGCAACCTGATCAGCGGCGCGGTGCTGGTGGTGCTCGCGTACCAGGTGAAGGGCTGGCTCGGCGTGTCGCTCTTCGTGGGGCTGACCTTCGTGCTCCACAAGATCGAGTCGTACTACTTGAACCCGCGGCTCACGGCCCGGCACGTGGCGTTGCCGGGCTTCGTGCTCATTCTTTCGCTGCTGGCGTGGGAGCACCTGCTGGGCTTCGCGGGGCTCTTCGTGTCGTTCCCTTTCCTCTACCTGGTGGGGAAGATCCGCTCGGAGTTCCTCGCCGAAGACGAGCCCCCCGCCGAAGACGCGCCGCCGGCCTGAACGCGCGCAGAATCTGCAGACCCGCGAGGGTCCATCCCGCGTGAACGCACGGTTCACGCTTCTTGCAACACCGCGCGTCATGAAAACCAACACGCGCTGGGTGTACGGACTTCACGAGTTGAAGCAGGTGAAGCGTGTCGCTCCGAAGTGGGACGACGTGAAGGGGTTGCTCGGAGGCAAGGGCGCGAACCTCGCAGAGATGACGCGGCTCGGCTTCCCGGTGCCGCCGGGCTTCACGGTGACCACCGAGGCGTGTCGGGCCTTCCTGAAGAAGGACTCGATGCCCAGGAAGTTCTGGGCCGAGGTGGACGCGGCGATGCGCGCGCTCGAGGTGAAGACGGGCAAGAAGTTCGGCGACCCGAAGGCGCCGTTGCTGGTCTCGTGTCGCTCGGGCGCGAAGTTCTCGATGCCCGGCATGATGGACACGGTGCTCAACCTGGGCCTCACGCCCGAGGTGACGCGCGGGCTGGCGGCGCTCACCGGCGACGCGCGCTTCGCGTGGGACTCGGCGCGGCGGCTGGTGCAGATGTTCGGCACGGTGGTGATGGACGTGGCCGACGAGCCCTTCGAGGCGGTGCTCACCGAGGCGCGCGCGAAGCGGGGGGTGAAGAACGACGCCGATCTCCCCGCGGAGGACCTCGAGGCGATCACCGCGCGCTTCAAGGAGATCGTCGCGAAGGAGGCGGGCCGCCCGTTCCCCGAGTCGCCCGAAGAGCAGCTGCACCTCGCGATCGAGGCGGTCTTCCGTTCGTGGAAGGGCAAGCGCGCCATCGACTACCGGAAGGCGGCGGGCATCTCGGACGACCTGGGCACGGCGGTGAACATCGTCACCATGGTGTTCGGCAACCTGGGCAGCGACTCGGCGACGGGCGTGGCGACGACGCGCAACGTGTCGACCGGCGAGAAGGTGATGGAAGGCGACTTCCTGATCAACGCGCAGGGTGAAGACGTGGTGGCGGGCACGCGCGAGACGCGTCCGATCGCCGAGCTGGCGAAGGAGCTGCCCGCGGCCGCGAAGGAGCTGGCGCGCATCGCCCAGGCGCTGGAGGACCACTACAAAGAGGTGCAGGACATCGAGTTCACCGTCGAGCGCGGCACGTTGTGGATGTTGCAGACGCGCGACGCGAAGCGCACGGCGCGCGCGGCGGTGCGGCTGGCGGTGGAGTTCGCGAAGGAGAAGCGCATCACCCGAGAGGAGGCGGTGCGGCGGGTGAAGCCCGACCACGTCGACTTCTATCTCCACCCGCAGTTCGACCCGGCGGCAGTGAAGCAGGCGCGGGCCGAGGGCCGGTTGGTGGCGACGGGGCTCAACGTGTCGCCCGGCGCGGCGACGGGGCGCCTGGTGTTCGACGCGGACACGGCGGAGCGCCTGGCGAAAGAGAAGAACGAAGTGATCATGATCCGCGCCGAGACGAAGCCGGACGACGTGCACGGCATGTTGGCGTCGAAGGGCATCATCACCAGCCGCGGTGGGCGCACGAGTCACGCGGCGCTGGTGGCGCGGCAGTTCGGCAAGCCGGCGGTGGTGGGGGTGATGGCGCTCGAGGTGGACGAGGCGAAGCGCGAGGCGGTGGTGACGCGCACGAAGGCGGTGCTCAAAGAGGGCGACGAGGTGTCGCTCGACGGCACGACGGGCGAGATCTTCCTCGGGAAGCTCGAGACGAAGCAGCCGGCGCTCGACGACCCGTGGTTGCTCGAGCTGCTGGGCTGGGCCGACTCGTTCCGGAAGCTCTCGGTCATCGCCAACGCCGACTACCCGCGCGACGCGATCCGCGCGCGGGAGCTGGGCGCCGAGGGCATCGGGCTGTGCCGCACGGAGCACATGTTCTTCGAGGTCGATCGGCTGCCGCTGGTGCAGAAGTTGATCCTCGCGAAGGAGCGCAGCGTGCGCGACGAGGTGCTGGCGCAGCTGCTGCCGCTGCAGCGGGCCGACTTCGACGGGTTGTTCCGGGCGATGAACGGGTTGCCGGTGACGATCCGGTTGATCGACCCGCCGTTGCACGAGTTCCTCCCGCGGCGCGAGACGCTGATTCGGGAAGTGACGGACCTCGAGACAAGGCTCGAGCTGAACGCGCCTGATCGACCGGGCCTCGAGGCGAAGCTGGCGCTCAAGCAGCGCATGTTGCTCGCGGTGGACTCGTTGCACGAAGAGAACCCGATGCTCGGCCTGCGCGGCGTGCGGCTGGGCATTCACATGCCGGAGCTGGTGATGATGCAGGTGCGCGCCATCTTCGAGGCGGCGTGCGCGTGCGCGCGTGACGGGGTGAAGGTGATGCCGAAGGTGATGATCCCGCTCATCGCGCACACCAACGAGTTGAAGGTCGAGCGCACGATGCTCGAGGCGGTCGCGCGGCAGGTGATGGAGGAGCTGAAGACGAAGGTGCGGTACCAGTTCGGCACGATGATCGAGATCCCGCGCGCGGCGCTGACGGCTGATCAGATCGCCATCGACGCGCAGTTCTTCAGCTTCGGCACGAACGACCTGACGCAGACGACGTTCGGCATCTCACGCGACGACGCCGAGACGGGGTTCCTGTCTGAGTATCTGCAGAAGGGGATCCTCGCGGAGAACCCGTTCGCGACGTTGGATGAGCCCGGCGTCGGGCAGTTGATGGAGCTGGCGGTGCGGCTCGGCCGGCGCACCCGCAAGGAGCTGGCGGTGGGCATCTGCGGCGAGCACGGCGGCGACCCGAAGAGCATCGACCTGTGCCACCGCATCGGGCTGAACTCGGTGTCGTGCAGTCCGTATCGAGTGCCGGTGGCGCGGCTGGCGGCGGCACATGCGGCGTTGAGTGGGAAGGGGAAGTAAGAGGGGTGGTGGTGCAGGTCGCGCGAGACGAGTGCGCCTTCGACGCGGCGCCTGCGTCTCCTGCGATCGGCACAGCTCGTCTGCTTCGGAGTGCTCTGACTCCCACCCCACTCCCATCCTCGCCCCCAGGGGCGAGGGGTGCGCTCTGGGCCGCGCGGCCCAGGC